>Ga0207655_1000147_pt1 | contig 132140 bp, 119 predicted proteins | sample KBSM44metaG_FD_184398 | JGI IMG/M metagenome (GOLD analysis project Ga0207655, IMG submission 184398) | Miscanthus rhizosphere microbial communities from Kellogg Biological Station, Michigan, USA - KBS M4-4 metaG (SPAdes) (version 2) | ecosystem: Host-associated > Plants > Roots > Rhizosphere... | reverse complement strand
GCTTCAGCCTCGCGGAGGATACTGATGATCTGTTCGTCGGAAAAACGCTTCTTCATGGGGATGTCCTCATGTGGCTTATGAAGACATTACTAATATCGCGGTGTATTAATCAACGGGGAGCAGGTCATACGTGTCGTGCTGTTAGCTTCATTGGGGGCATCTCCAAAATAGCATCCATTCCATGCCCCCCCATCATGCCCCCATAATCGTATTGATTCCAGTTGACGTCGGTTGACACTCGTGGATGATAAAAGTCTATTTATCTAGGTTTGGTAAGGGATTTATTGATTTGAGGAGACTTCAGAAGAACTCGAATGGAATCACAGGAGGCAATAATGATGGTTAATCACATGTAATATAATGATATTTTAATAATCACTAAAAAACATGCCCCCAATTATGCCCCCAAATGTTTGTTCTTAGCACCATCCACACAGAAAATGAACAGACAATGACGAGACAGAAAAACCAATTATACACATGTATAATTGGCAAAGCTGTTTCGCCTTATCTTTGCCAACTCCCTCACACAGTACATTTAAAGCAAACCACGTTCAGCAATGACACCAACTCGCTGTGGCCCAGAGCGATATGGCCAAGGGTTCTTACCTCTACCAGTTACAGCTCATCTGCAAATGCATAGTGATATAGCTGTCAGACATCCTGAATTTTGCAACACCGGGTGGATAATCATGCACCACGACAGAATGAAAAGACTACGAAGCCTTCAGGTTAGAAGGGTTTTTAATATCAGGAATGAGTAAACCATCACTAAAAAACATTGCCTCTGCACCTTCATACCGATTTTGAGCACTGTAATTAATACCGTAGATAATACTCTCAGCATTTTTATACATATCAGTTATCTGTGGAACATGGTCATAAGAAACAATCCATGGATGAGTGATATTTTTTTGAACCAACTCAGCTATTTCAATATGGTCATCATGTACATAATGATTCTCATATAACCCTTGACCTTTAACATAATAAGGAGGGTCCAAATAAATAAGCGTTTTATCTGGTAAGCTTGGCAGTACGTTTTTTATCAATGAAACAGCATCAACATTATATAGACTAATGGCATCTCGATTGAGGTAAATTCGCTCTATCCTAGAGACAAGGTCATCTTTATTATACCTTGCATCTATTTTCCATTTGCCATTTTGGTTTTTACCACCAATAACTCCAGCAGCCAAAATACCCGAACGATTGGTTCGATTAAGGAAAAATGTTGAAAACCCCAACTCCAATAAATTATGAGATTGAGCATTTTTTTGTATGTTTTTTTGTATAAACCATTCATCAATAGTGACTTCAGTAGAAACTATTTTCTGGCAGAGTGCATCGGTTTCGTATAAAACGCTATGCCAAAAGGCATAAACAGAACGATTAATATCATTAAGATGTATATGACCAGCATAGCCCTGAAGGAGTAAATTTATAGCAATGCCTGCCCCACCTGCATACGGTTCAACATAATGTCCAGAAATTAAATTATTCTGCACGAACACAAGCTTAATAAAATCCGTAAGCTTGCCTTTCCCACCAGGGTAACGTAAAGGGGTGCCAAACCTCATAGCGCCTCCCCTCTTACACAAAAAAGAGCTGAACAAGCTACTAAAATTGCCTTCGCTAAATTTATCATTCCCAACACAACCTAATAAAGAAGCAAATTTCGTCCCAAAAAGTATGAATTGTTTGTTTATTAGGCATATGCGTCTCTCTATGCAAGTATTTTTGCAACGTATCAATATTAAGGATACCAACTTCGGGTCTAGAAGTGTTTGTATATGCTTTAATTAGGTCAAGTTGTGATTGATTAATTTTTCCAGCCTGAAACATTGAGTCTGCGGACGATTCCATATTCTTGGCAAGCTTAATAAGATCCCTTAAATTACTATTTCGCCTATGATAACCAACGCTTAATTCAACTAAACCGCGCAAAAGCATCGTAACAGCCAGTATTGCATCTTCCGAGTTGATTTTCCCAATTTCATAGACAATATTCCTAGCCTTTAATTCTGTACTAGGGATTGCAGGACAAAGAGCCCCTCTCCAAAATAGTTTTTTTCTATCCCAATCAGGCTTTCTTGGCGGATTAGTTCTGATAGGTCTCACTGCCCCACCAGACGGTTCTGCGCCTAAATGGTTTGGAGCACCATTACCCTCAGGGGGTTGATTTGATTGTCCAGTGCCAGTACCACCAGTACCACCAGTACCACCAGTACCACCAGTACCACCAGTACCACCAGTACCACCAGTACCACCAGTACCACCAGTACCACCAGTACCACCAGTGTCAGGAGCATCTATAACCTGGCTTATACCAACACTTTCTCTCACTTCATCTAAATATATTTTAGCCTGCTCAGGAGTATAAACATCATTAACAGACTTTCTTTTTGAATAAAAATCACCAATTACCTTATAAGCCATTCCAATCATTTTATCTTCTGGAAGAATAGGCTCTAATTCATCATTTTTGACTTTAAATCCTAGCAAGTTAAGGTTTGACTCATTAAAAAAGCGATTGATATTTGTTATCGGAAAATCATCTTCAACGGGTATTTTATTACTTTCTGCCCAGAACAAATATTGCCCAGCCCTCTTATACTCAGAGGAATGGTTATTATTTAAAAGATAAACCGTTCGAAGATAAGCTGACCAGTCTAATTGCCCAGCACCACCTAAGGCTCCCGAATGCCTAGCAATTACTTCTTTATCTATAGCTTCTATATCAGGGCTAGAATGACAGTCAATTTTGCTAGGGATATTCTTTAAATTATTTTTCCTAATATTTCTAATTTTACTTCGTAGAGTAGTTAACTGACATAATTCAGGCTTGTTTAGAAGTTTCAACGCGGTGATACGTCGGTTACCGTCCTTGACAACCCATTTCCCATCATCTGTTGGCATCAAGAGTATTGGCATAGTGGACAAGCCATCAACAGCAATGCTTGCCATAAGCCTGAGCATTTGCTCTTCCTTTCTCAACACCCTGGCGATACAATCATCTTGGTCATCCCCGGAACGGATTCGAGGATTCTGATGGTCCAAAAGTATGTCATCTATCGCCACATCCCTCTGAAATGTAAAGTCCTTTCTACTCATCAGTCACTCCAAAATGTCATATCTATCTGTTGATGTTAAGCGAGAGTTTAGTCGATACTCACTTCAATTTCTATTGGTAACTCCATGTTTAGTAACATGTCATGAACACCTAATTATTAGAGCGCTAATAGTAAACTATACAACACTCATCGGCACATCACGCAGCATTAAAAAGGCCACCCAGAGGCTCTCATGATTCCATGAGAGCCTCTGACTATCTCCCTATGGTTTTCTTCCCTACAGCGATGAAAAGCATCTATTGCTCACCTGTTAGCTAAAAATTACAAATGACTCTATATATCTTCGCCAAATGCATAACTAATAGTTTTATCAATGAACCCACCAATTATTATCGACATAACAAAAATAGTTGCGACCCTCCCAGAATTAATATCTTCCGATGAGAATTCGTTTTCTTTCATGTATTGCACAACAACACCTTGAGCTTTATACAAACCGATTATAGTAACCACAATCCCCATACCACTTGCAATACGCCTGAAATTAGACATTATTAACCCTGTGAAATTTGGAGGCCGAAGCCCCCATGTAAAAAAATCACCTTAAGCAGGCACATCCATACCAATCTTACAGTCTGACTTAGAAAATTCTGGTAAGACTTTACCAGCGCCGCCTAAAGTAAAGATTGCAGGCTTTATATTATCGCCAGTAACCTTCACAGATTTTCCACGCCGCAATTTCCCCCAGGCAAATTTGAAGTTGTCAGCTCCCGAGTTTGACTCAATATCATTGAAAAGAATGGCTTCACCACCATCAATCGAAACATAAAACTGTCGAACTTGCTTCATCCCATCATAGTTAGTCAGCTCTCGTCCTTCTGGGTCGATATACATAACAAACGCTGCCTTGTAGGGGTCACAGCCAATATAAAGTTGCGATTTACCCTGCCCCTTTACTACATACTCTGTGGTTCCTTGCCCCCAACCGCTTTCCCATTTTTGCTCGGCCCCAACAGCACTTATAGAGCTAAGAACTGACACAACAACAAGTACATATCTTTTCATGCTAAACATCCATTTTTTAGTTTCATATAGGCATGCTGATTTGCTAATCCAACTTGAAATCGAACATGAGATTGTAAATAAGCTGAAAATATGGCAGTGACTTTATAAACTCGGTGTCATTAGTTATTTCACTAATCTTTCTCCTTTTCTTGAACTTGGTAGCGCTTAAAACAACGTCCGTTACATTTTCCAGAGGGAATACCTTTATTCCACTTCTATACTCACCGACCAAGTACCAAGAGCTGCTAAAGTATATAAGCCGGTGAGGAGCCATATCCTTATACATAGCGTTGCCAACACGCAGGCTAATTAACAAGCCATCTATAATTGCCTGCGTGATTCTTGAAAAGCCTCCAAAGACAGAGGGTAGGTTTTTAGGAGGCTGGTTATATACCACGTAAGGCGACTCAATGCTGTCACTTAATAAAATAGCTAGCAATTTACTGTCTAGCGCAGGAAAGAATTGCGCCACATCAGTTAGCTTCGCAAAACTGATTATATCCCTATCAGTTCTGTAACTTCTTTGTGATTTTGACAAGCTATATACCCCCTGTGAATATTCTACATCCAGAAAAATTAACCTCTCATTAAAGTCACGGCGTAGCGTGCGTTTCGACACTCCAAACTCATCAGCCAGCAATCGAATGGAAAGCGATTCACCCAAGAAAAGACGGCTAACAATTAATGACAGGCGAACAGCTAACCTATCATGTCCTTTATGGCGCTCTGACATAATCAATATTCCATTTAGAAATGGACAACCGGAAATTAAATTACTAACGTGATAGCTCTTGGTTATGAATATATTTTTGCCGCATATATGCAATAAAAAGACAGGCTGGGATAGTGACTCGATACGCAGGGCCTGCCAAATCAGTTGCCAACCAAGCAGAGCTTACTGCCCAACCTATTGGACCCGCCAAGACTTTCATTGAGCGAGTTAATAGAATAAATGCTGGAAATGGCAAGGAGCGACCAATCACATTTTTAGCAACCACGCTAACAATAATTGATGCCAACCTGTATGCTGCAAAGCCCGTTGTTTTTATTGCTGCTTGTATTGCCATTAAAATAACTTCAGGAGTGGGATTTGTTAACTCTATTTCCATATCTGAAGCAAACTCTTGCAAAGCCTCAGGCGACATTTCTGACAAAATTTTCTCAAGCACTTTCAGTAACATATTTAGCTCAATACTTTCAGTGCTGGATTTTTTATTATAATTCACCTTCATTTTATCACATACATCACATAACACCTCCCGGTACATAACCCCCTTTCCTCTGCGTAATAGATTAGCAAAGCTATTGGCACCATAAGTTTGCAACTCAGCCGCAATTAGTGGCCAATACTGATTGTGTTGAGGATAATAGTTTTTGTACTCGCTAGACGTAGTCAAAGTTTCGGACCATCGAGCCACACCATCTTTAGGGTCATGCGTTAACACTGAAACTAAAAGACCCAAGTCTTCATTGTCACACATGCTAAGAAAATGCAAATCTGGGTCGGTACGGTATGTTGCCATCGTTATTTTCTCTCCATTCAAAAGTTGCTTCTTTTGTTCAAGAGATACACTAACGATGCGTGCGGACAGGTTATGACCGCACAACCAGTTTTTTACAGTTATTTTTAATATCAGAGGATAATTTTCTGCATCTGCTCCGCTAACACCCATAGGGCGCGATTGAGTTTAATGTCGCCATCAATACCATTCACCGCACGGGTTCTAGCCTGTCTGCCACTGGCGTTACGACCATTGAGTCCACCTTTGAGCATATTTTCCTGCACACGCTGATAGGTGCTCCACAGGTCGCTTTGGCGGTCTTCCCAACGGCGTGGCATCAAGATTTGCTCTTCGGTAACTGGCTGGTGGTCTTCGCCGTAGCGGTAACTCAACGCTGCATTGGCAAAAGCCCGTTGTGCAGGTAACGTCAGCGAAGTAGTCAGCATAGTTTCGCGTGAGGCGTCTATCTTGTCGAAAATCCCCAACACTTCATAAGCCCCTTCGATAACCCGACTAACGACATCACCTTTATGCGGCACACGCACTTCGCCAAAGCTGTTGCCACATACCAAGCCGTTTGCACACACAAAGCGAAACAGGCCCGGTATCATCTGGTAACTGCTGGAACCATCGTGGCTGTTGAGCAGGATAATCTCCGGCACTTCCTTGCCGACAATTTGGTTTTCTCGGCGCAGACGCAACATGTGTTTGGTATGCTCACGCTTGTCCAGGTCACGCACTCGGGTTTGGCAGGCAAAGAAGGGCTGAAAACCCTCCCTACGCAGATTATCTAATAACGCAATGGTAGGAATATAAGTATAGCGTTCACTGCGGGAGGCATGTTTCTCTTCAGAAAATATGCTAGGCACGTGTTGTGCTAACTCGTCATTGGTTAACGGGCGGTCACGGCGAACGGTATTCACCGCGCCGAAACGGGACGCTAAACGGGTCATACTTGCTCCTTGGTTTTTAACTATTATTTATATAAAGGCAAGTCAATTAAGCCGCTAGCTTGCCTCTGCCTTGCTGCAAGCTAGTGATATATTCTTATAAAACTCTTCATTTACCAGGAAAGAGGGGGAACCAATCAATAGCTATAAACTATCGATAATTGGCTCACCCCTAATATTTTTTAGACAAGCCAGCTAGTAAAATTAGCATTCCGACTTCATGTTAATACCAAAAGGACATTACCCTGTGCAGAAAGGACACCTCACACCACTACTGGTTACCCCGCCGTAGTTTTTCTTGAAAACTCAAGGTATCGAATCTCACTATCCCTTCCTGTGCCAACTATCTGTACTGGTGGAAAACTAAAAAACCGATTGTAAAACTTATAGCAAGAGAAGCTATCGTGCATTTCAATATAAAAGTATTTCTTGAGATAGCGGTCTAATGTTCCATAGCAATAGGAAGCAAAACCCCGGTGCCTAATGCCGTAAGCATATAGATACCTTTTCCCATCCCGCTCAATTATCCGCTCAAAGTCATGTATCGGCCTAAGACGCTCCACCTTATGCAGAAACCCATCCCTGTCACCGGTAAGAATCGAGTGAAAGCAAGCTAAAGCAAAAAACTCGTAATAATAATCATGAGCCTTGAAGTAATTCTCTATTAACATTATTGCGCTGGTGAGCTTTACTAGCTGCAATCGTTGACACTCTTGTTTAAGCAATGCAAACAACGGCTTAGTGTCTAGGATACAGCGGAAACGCAAAGGCCGAGGCTTATCAATATCAACAACCTCAAGCCTACCAAGCCCTGCAAGCACATTTTTTACTTCACTGGCGCCATACTCATCTCTAAGCGCTTTCAGTAAAGTTGTCTTAATCGTACTAGCCCTCCTGGCAGACTTCATCCCGTTGTACTGGCTTCCTGGGCTTTGTTTTGGCTGCGTATCCTTTACCATGCGGTTGAGTAAAGCGGGGCCGATAATCATATTGGCTGCGTTATTATAGCCACCAAAAGCGTTAGGATAGCGGTGACAAAGCTCCAGCTCTAGCCAAGGAATCAAGCGCTTGACAGGATTACCATTTTTGTCGGTCACGAACTCGTCGTTAATAACGTTGTACGCCTGTTGAAAGCGGGACTTAAGGCGATACAGATTAAACAGCCCAACAACATCACCAATGCCATCAATGCTGCCTAAACCTATCGGACTGCCCTTAAGTAACGACTCTATATTACGCCAGTAGGAATACTTGGACAGGGCGACGATGTAGTCATCATCAATCACACGCTGCCCAAGCGTTCGGTGTGCTTTAGAGCAGTAGGCACGGTTACGGCTTCCCTGCAAACTAGCACCGCAGTAGAGGCATTCAGCGCCTTTCCTTTCTTGTCTACGCTTTCGGTTTTGCAACATACCCAAGTAGTGGGCATGGCATATGCGTAGCCTTTTTTCTTCATCAAGTGTACCAATGGTGCTGGTACACTTATCGCGTTTACACGTAGCCATAAGTAAAAATGTACCTGTGGGATATCAGTAGTGGGTACAGTCTGAGGGTTAGTGTATGTGCCCCGAATGAGGGAGACATACACTAGTAAAAACAGGTAGATGGACCTATTTTTGACAGGAAGACAGCTCATGTGCTGCAAGCCAGGAAAGGTATACACTCATACGCCAGCGGCTCAAGCGACCAATCTTGATAGGCGCAGGAAACTTGCCATGAGCGATAAGTACATAAAGCCACGACTTGGATAGTCGGGCATGTTGGGAAATAAACTTCATATCCACCAAGATAGCATCAGCTTCCTGCAAGGATGTGTTGGTTGTCATGATGTCGCCTCCGTCGCTATGACGGAGAAATAGTCGCAAAAAAAGGAAAAAATAGTCCTTATGATCTTTTGATAAAATCAGAATTGAAAATCAGACCCAAAAGTGCCATGATTAAAGGTTTTTTGCATCTATAAAAATACGTCTAATATCTCTCTCATTAATAACTTCATTATATAAATTTCGATATTTATTATAATAGGTCGTTTCGCTTATTTCATTGGGATAAGACCAAATGCATTTAATAATCTGAGCATGTTTAATCTTTACCTGTCTTAGAGTCTTACATATTTCAATATCCATCATAGGGATAACCATATAAGATTTTATTTTTTTAATCATCTCCTCTTTATATTTTACATCAGAAATTGCCACGCCGCATTTCAAGTCGAATTTACTTCTCCAGGCTTCCAATCCATTCCTAACAGCATGGGTTATTTCTTCATCAGTATAAGAGCGTAGATTAACGCACATATACAAATCATCCAGCAGAGGAGCTTTTAACGAAGTTATACTATCTGCATCTTTAATTTCATTTATCCGTACACTACCCGGAACGAGACTAACAAATTCACTGGTAGAGTCTTCAGGGCTAACATATTGGTAAATAGACTTTACCTCACTTACTGTCAACAGCCTGAGTGGCCCTTGCGAATGCCATGACTCCTCAGACATGGATAACAGCGGTTTCCCATCAAAAATAGCGTCTATGTAGCGCCTTTCTTCAAATGCTGTAATACTATCTTTAAAAAATTTCCTATTGATATAATTAAAGATAAGGCGTCTCTTCGACAGTTGTTCGCAAATCTCTTGATAGTTAAGCTTTAAAATAGGCTCATAATTTCTTATGTCAAACCAAGATAGCGGGTCAACTTCTTCTTTCTTTTTCATAGCACGCCTTGTCAGTCGGATTAGCCGTTATTAATACCTAAGTATAAAACCTGCATAACCTAAAGTACCAACAACTTCGCTCAACGGCATAACGTTACCTCAACGCTGGCTCCCAAAGATAGCCAGCGTTGAACATTCTTACACTTAAAGTGACACCATTAAAACAGTGCAAACGCTACGCCTGTTTACCGAAATCCCCATGCACCACATTCCCATCACGCTCCAGGTTATCCATATAGTCGGCATACCACTGCAACATCTCCCGACGCCCATCCAGGTACTTCGCATGGTTATAGGTGCCACGGATGCTGTTCTTATCCACATGGGCAAGCTGCGTCTCAATCCAGGCCGAGTTATAGCCTTGCTCATGCAGGATGGTACTCATCGTGTGGCGGAAGCCATGACCAGTCAGTCGCCCTTTATAGCCTAACAGTTCAATGACTTGATTCACGCTTTCCTTACTGATTGGCTTGCGATGGTCATTCCGGCCAATGAATACCAAAGGATAACCACCAGTCATTGGCTTAAGGGAACTGAACAGCCCGGTAACCTGTGCTGATAATGGAACAACGTGCGGTCGCTTCATTTTCATCACTTCAGCCGGTATGTTCCACACGCCCTTATCAAAATCTATATCCTCCCAACGCGCAAATCTCAGCTCTTGGGTTCTTACGCCCGTGAGCATGATAATCCGCGTGGCCGTTTTGGTAATAACGCTACCGGTATAACCAGCCAAGTCTTTGAGAAAATAGGGGAGTTCTTGAGCTGTAAGGAAAGGGAAGTGCTGTTTCTTAGGTGGGGTTAATGCGCTGGCTAAATCAGGGGCAGGATTGTATTCAGCTCGTCCGGTAACGATGGCATAACGAAATACTTCGCCACAGCGTTGGCGTACTTTACGCATCTTCTCAAGCGCGTCGCGCTTTTCCATGCGCTTAAGCGTTTCCAGTAGCTCCATCGGCTTGATTTCAGCGATAGGACGCTTTCCAATAAAAGGAAAAACATCCTTCTCGAAGGTATCAATGATTTCATCACGGTAACGCAGCGACCAACGGTCAGCCTTGGATTTGTGCCACTCTCTAGCAATCGCCTCAAAGGTATTTTCGATAGACAACTTCTGAGCCAACTTCTCGGCTTTCTTTACTTCACCTGGGTCACCACCGTCAGCGAGCACCTTCTTCGCTTTATCTCTTTTGTCTCGTGCAACCGCCAACGAAACCGTGGGGTACACACCAAAGGAAAGACGATTCTCTTTACCATTGATTCGATATTTCATACGCCAATAGCGGGAACCATTCGGAGTGACTTCCAGGTATAAGCCACCTCCATCAGAGAGCTTGTAAGGCTTCTCCTTGGGCTTGGCAGTGTCAACTTGTCGGGCTGTTAGCTTCATTGGGGGCATCTCCAAAACAGCATCCATCTAATGCCCCCTATTATGCCCCCAGAACCTTATTGATTCCAGTAGACACAGATGGACACTTACGGATGATAAAAGCCGATTTCACTAGGCTGGATAAGGGGTTTATTGAGTTGAGTGGAATTCAGTAGACATCGAATGGCGGAAGATCACAGGAGTCGAACCTGCCCAGGACCGCTGGCGGCCCCAACCGGATTTGAAGTCCGGCCGCCCCACCGGGGACGAGGATCTTCCTTAGAGGAGAGAAGAAGCAAGGCGCTGATTATAGCGCAGTTTATCCTTAGCGCTAAGCGGGAAATAGCGGCCGCCGGCGAAGCAGCCGGCGGCCGGTGGGTTACTTCAGCAGGTCCTTCACGTCCAGCAGGATAAACTCGTTGTCGTCCGCCACGTTGGGCTGGCGGCTGGAGGAGAACGGGAAGTTGTTGTCGTTGCCGACGATGATGTGGCTGGCGTCCACCACGTCGACGTTCTCGATGGTGAAGAACGGGAAGGTCAGCACGCCGTCGTTCAGCGGTTTGCGCGCCAGCTTATTCGGATCCTGAATTTTCAGCAGGTCGATATAGGCCTGTTTCTCCACCGGTTTGCCGACGTTATCGTCAGAAAAGGCGATTTTGTATACCCGTTTGAACTTCGCCACCTGGCTGAAGCAGTTGTCGGTCGGTGCGCCGGCGGCGCAGGCTTTGTCCGGCGTGCCTTCACCGTTGTCGCGCTCGATAACCAGACCGTGGGTGGCGTCGATCATATTGAAATCGCCGATGGCGTTCTGGTTGTCTTCCAGCACGTACTGCCAGCTGCGGCCGGTCCAGGCCTGTTTTTTCACGTCAAATTCCAGCACCCGCAGGTAGCGTTTACCGTCGAGGTTTTCGAACTTCTCGCCGTCCCACAGCGCGCCTTCCAGCAGCGGATACAGCTTGCTGCCGTCCGGTGCCGCCGCCATGCCTTCAAAACCTTTGGAGCGCGCCACCTGGAAGTTCTGCTTGCCGTCCGGCGCCCCCGGCAGGGTCAGCGTCGGGTTGTCCGGCGATTTCACCACCTTGCCGTCCACCCTGGTGTCGAACACCGCCAGCACCTTGCCGTTCAGATCGGCCTTGATCAGATAAGGGCCGAACTCATCGCCGATCCACAAGGCATCATCGGCGAACTGGAAGCTTTCCGGATCGAAATCGCTGCCGGTCAGGTAGCGCCGTTCGGTGCTTTCATTGACGATGTGGAAAGGCACTTTTTTGTCCGGATCCTGCAGGAATACCGTTTTCAGCGGCGTGACCGTGCCTTCTTTGAAATCGATGCTGTAGTGATTGAGGTACAGCATGGCGTCCGGCGAGTTGGCCTTGCTGCCGAAGCCGTTGTCGGTCAGCACCCAGTAGCTGCCGTCGGGCATGTGCTTGATGCCGGAATGGCCCTGCAGCGGCTGGCCCTCTATCGGCAGGCCGATGCCGGTCATGCGGTCGGCGGATTTGCCCGCCACGCTGCCCAATTCGGTAACGCGTGCGCCGCTGGTGTACTTGCCGCTTTGCTGCAGATCGCTCGGCGCGTCCTTGGGCGCGGAAACGGCGGATTTCACCGGCAGCAGCGCATGCCCGGCCAGTGTCGCCGGTACCGGCTGCGCCTCGGCCCACAGGTTGGCGCTCAGCGCCATGCAGCCGACCAGCAGCGCCAGACGGGTTTTGGTGTTGTGCATGTCATGGTTCCCTTATCGTTGTTATCGCCCAGAAGTAAAAGCAACGTCACTATAGGGAGCCGCAATGACAGAAATATTATTCGGCGAATGCCCGCCGGTAGCTGTGCGGATGGAACCGCCAGGTAATGGCGATCAATACCGCGACCAGCAGCGCGTGTAGCTGCCAGTCGAGCACAAAGCCGCCGCTGTAGTCGCGCAGCAGGCCGGAAAGATAAGGCGTCACGCCCGCCAGCAGAAAGCCGATGCCCTGCATAAAGGCCACCAGCCGCCCGGCGGCGGCCGGCTGATGGAGATGATCGAGCGCCAGCACCAGGCACAGCGGGAAGGCGCCGCCCAGCCCCAGGCCGGAGATCAGCACCCACAGCCACGGCAGGGTCTGCGGCAGGTAGATCAGGCCGATAAAACCGACCAATTGCATCAGCAACGCCAGCAGCAGCAAGGGCCGCCGGTCATGGCCGCGCGCCAGCGCCGGCAGCAGCAGCGCCCCCACCACCTGGCCGAAGGTCATCAGCGCCAGCAGCGAACCGCTGGCCTGCGGCTGCCAGCCGAGCTGCATATAGTACGGCGGCAGCCAGGCGATCAGGCTGGTGTAGCCGCCGTTGATCAGACCGAAATAGGCGCCGAGCAGCCAGGCGCGGCGGTTGAACAGCAGGCTCGGCCCCTTGGCCGCACCGGCAGCGGACAGGCGCGTCAGCCCGCGGCTGACCGGCCACCAGGCGAGCAGCGCCACCAGCGCCGGCAGCGCCCACCAGGCCAGCGCGCTGTGCCAGCCGTGGCCGAGGTTCATCAGCCAGGGGGTAAAGGCCGCCCCCAGCCCGCCGCCGCCCATCAACGCCGCCGACCACAGCCCGGCCACCAGCGCCATTTTCCTGAGGAAATGGTGTTTGATAATGCCCGGCATCACCGCCTGGATCACCCCGATGCCCAACCCGCCGAGCACTGCACTCAGCAGCAACTGCGTGCTGTCCGGCGCCAGTTCGCGCCAGGCGGCGCCGAGGCCGATGGCCAGCAGGCTCAGCGCCACGCTGCCGCGTTCGCTGCACAGGCGGTTGATCGCCCCGCCCGCCAGCGCCATCAGCCCCATCATCAGCACCGGCAGCGTGGTCAGCAAGGCCGCGCCGCCAAAGCTCAGCCCGGTGGCCTGGCGCAGCGTCGGCAACAGCGGGCCGATCGAGGTCAGCAACGGGCGCATGTTCAGGCCGATCAGCACCAGCGCCAACAGCAGCGGGTTGAACCCGCGGCGCGGCGAGGTAGGATTAATAGAATGATTTTGCACGATATATTCCTGGTACTGCGCGAGAAAGAGTGCGGCGTCACAGAGGATGCGCCGCAGCGTTGCGTTACTCTAGGCAACGCCGCTAGTATTGGGAAATTAAATAATAAAATAGCCAACAGTGGGAAAATGAATCGTTACCCGATGTTCAATCCGCAGCTGCTGCTCAGCTTCGTGGCGGTATGCGACAGCAACAGCTTCACCCGCGCCGCGGAACGGGTGTTTTTGTCGCAGTCCACCGTCAGCCAGCAGGTGCGCCGGCTGGAGGAGATGCTGGGCAAACCGCTGTTCGAGCGCTCGTCCCATCAGGTGCTGCTGACCGAAGAAGGCGTGAAGCTGTTGAGCTACGCGCGGCGCATTATCGCGCTGAACGAAGAGGCGCACGACGCGCTGACCGGCGTCTGGCGCGACGGCGTGCTGCGGCTCGGCATGCCGGAGGATTTCGCGGTGCCGACCACCGGGCTGCTGGCCGAATTCAGCCGCGAACACCCGCATCTGCGGCTGGACGTCACCAGCGGCCTGAGCGCCGATCTGCACAGCGCCTATGCGCGCGAAGAGCTGGATCTGATCCTGGTGAAACAGCGCCGCAGCCAGCCGCCGCGCGCCGCCAGGCCGGAACCCTTGCTGTGGCTGGACAGCCAGGCCTTCCCGGCCATCGAGCAGTCGCCGGTGCCGCTGGCGGTGTTCCCGCTCAACGGCCTGTACCGCGAGGAGCTGTGCCAGGCCCTGGACAACCTCGGCAAGCGCTGGCGCATCGGCTACAGCAGCGCCAGCCTGGCGGCCTTGACTGCCGCCTGCGCCGCCGGGTTGGGCGTTACCCTGCTGCCGGCCGGTTGCAGGCTGCCGGCGCACCGGGTGCTGGGCGCCGCCGAAGGCCTGCCGCCGGTAGAGAGTTTCGAGCTGGCGCTGTATTACCGCGACGGCGCGCCCGCCGCCACCCCGGCGCTGGCGGCGCGGCTGCAGGCGTTTTGCGGGTTGGTTTAATCGGCACCGTGAAGCGGGCTGCAAATTTGACGCGCTGCGCTGTTATGGCCGCCTGTTGAGCAGTAGGCTCATTCTCCCAACCTTTTTATCGCGGCCCTGCGCCGCGCCGCACAGGACCCGTTCGCCATGTATATCGGCATCGATCTCGGCACCTCCGGCGTTAAAGTGATTTTGCTCGGCGAACAGGGGCAGCTGCTCGCCAGCCACAGCGAGCCGCTGGCCATTTCCCGCCCTCATCCGCTGTGGTCCGAACAGGCGCCGCAGGACTGGTGGCGCGCCACCGACAGCGCCATGCTGGCGCTCGGCGGCAAACACCCCCTGCAGCAGGTCAAAGCCATCGGCCTGAGCGGCCAGATGCACGGCGCCACGCTGCTGGACGAACACCAGCAGGTGCTGCGCCCGGCCATCCTGTGGAACGACGGCCGCAGCTTCGCGCAATGCCTGGCGTTGGAACAGGCGGTGCCGCGGTCGCGCCACATCACCGGCAATCTGATGATGCCGGGTTTTACCGCGCCGAAGCTGCTGTGGGTGCGGCAGCATGAACCCGAGCTGTTCAGCCGCATCGACAAGGTGCTGCTGCCTAAAGACTATCTGCGCTGGCGCCTGACCGGCGAATTCGCCAGCGACATGTCAGACGCGGCAGGCACCCTGTGGCTGGACGTGGCGCAGCGCGACTGGAGCGACGAGCTGCTGGCCGCCTGCGGCCTGAGCCGCCGCCAGATGCCGCAGCTGTTCGAAGGCAATCAGGTAACCGGCCGGCTTCGCCACGAACTGGCGAAGCGCTGGGGCATGCCGCCTGCGCCGGTGGTGGCCGGCGGCGGCGATAACGCGGCCGGCGCGCTCGGCGTGGGGCTGTATCAGCCCGGCCAGGCAATGCTGTCGCTCGGCACCTCCGGCGTTTATTTTGCGGTCAGCGACGGCTTTCTCAGCAACCCGGCCGGCGCGGTGCACAGCTTCTGCCACGCGCTGCCGAACCGCTGGCATCTGATGTCGGTGACGCTCAGCGCCGCTTCCTGCCTGGACTGGGTCTGCCGGCTGACCAACGTCGACGGCGTGGCTACCCTGCTGCGCAACGTCGAACAGGCCGCACCGGCGGAAACGCCACTGTGGTTCCTGCCCTACCTGTCCGGCGAGCGCACGCCGCACAACAATCCCAACGCCAAAGGCGCGTTCTGGGGGCTAACGCACCAACACGGGCCGAACGATCTGGCGCGCGCGGTGCTGGAGGGCGTGGGGTTCGCCCTGGCCGACGGCATGGATGCGCTGCACGCCGCCGGCCTGCAGCCCACCGCCGTCCGGCTTATCGGCGGCGGCGCGCGCAGCCCGTTCTGGCGGCAAATGCTGGCGGACATCAGCGGCCAGCGGCTGGAATACCGCACCGGCGGCGACATTGGCCCGGCGCTGGGCGCGGCGCGGCTGGCGCAGATCGCGCTCAACCCGCAGCGGCCGCTGGCCGAACTGCTGCCTGAGCTGCCGCTGGAACAGCTGCACGCGCCGGATGCCGAACGCCACCGGCAATACGCCGTGCGGCGCGCCACCTTCCGCGAACTGTATCGCTGCCTGCTGCCCTTGATGCAAGCGGGCGGTCATTGCCAAATCGAATAGTCACTATTGGCAAATGTCGCTGCCAACCCGCCGGTTCCTCTCCTAAATTGGGGGTGTTTTGATGCATCCCCCCTCTGGATTAAGGAACCGAACGTGGAAAAAGCCCAACAACAAAGCCGCAGAGCCTTCCTCAGCCAAACCGGCAAAATCACCACCGCCTGCGCGGTGATCGGCCTGACCGGCGGCGTGGCGCAGGCTACCCCGGCCGCCGCCGGCCAGTGCGATCCGCAGCCGATGAGCCTGACCGACCGCCACTACCTGCTGAGCGAGGTGCGGCTGGAGGACGGCTTCGAATACGACGGCGAGACGGTGATCGGCACCCGCACCGCGCTGTATCAGCTGGAAATCAAAGACGGCAAGATCGCCGCCATCCACGCGGCGGACGCCGCACCGCCGGCCGGCATTCCTCGCTATAAGGCGCGGGGCCAACTGCTGCTGCCGGCGTTCCGCGACATGCACATCCACCTGGACAAAACCTTTTACAGCGGCCCCTGGCAGGCGCCGCGCCCACGCCAGGGCAAAACCATCATGGACATGATCGCGCTGGAGCAGACGCTGATCCCCAAGCTGCTGCCCACCTCGCAGCAGCGGGCGGAAAACCTGATCGCCCTGCTGCAGTCCAAAGGCAGCACGGTGGCGCGCAGCCACTGCAATATCGATCCGGTCAGCGGGTTGAAGAGCCTGGAGCACCTGCAGCGCGCGCTGGAAAATCACCGGGCGGATTTCAGCTGTGAGATTGTCGCCTTCCCGCAGCACGGCCTACTGCATTCCAAAGTTGACGGCCTGATGCGCGAAGCGATGCAGATGGGGGTGCAGTACGTCGGCGGGCTGGATCCGACCAACGTCGACGGCGCGATGGAGAAGTCGCTGGACGCGATGTTCCAGATCGCCCTCGACAGCGGCAAGGGGGTCGACATCCACCTGCACGAAACCAGCCCGGCCGGGATGGCGGCGATCAACTACATGATCGCCACCGTGGAGAAAAACCCGGCGCTGCGCGGCAAGGTCACCATCAGCCACGCCTTCGCCCTGACCACGCTCGCCCCCGGCGAACTGGCGGAAACCGCCACCCGGCTGGCGCAGCAGCAGATCACCATCGCCTCGACGGTGCCGATCGGCGGCCTGATGATGCCGCTGCCGCAGCTCAGCGAAAAGGGCGTATTTGTGATGACCGGAACCGACAGCGTGATTGACCACTGGTCGCCGTTCGGCAGCGGCGACATCCTGGAGAAGGCCAACCTCTACGCCCAACTGTATCGCGGCTCCGACGAATTCCATCTGTCGCGCGCCATGGCCATTTCCACCGGTGGAGTGCTGCCGCTCAACGATAAAGGCCAGCGCGCCTGGCCCAAGGTGGGCGATGGCGCCGAGTTTGTGCTGGTCAACGCCAGCTGCTCCGCCGAAGCGGTGGCCCGTCTGCCGGCACGCAGCGCCACCTTCCATCAGGGCCGCCTGGTGGCCGGGCAGGTCAGCAAAGCCTGAGGCTGGTCCGCCGCCGCCACCATGATGGCCGTTTTTGGCCTTCTTCCTTATCGGTTAGCGGCGCAGTATGGCGCTATACCTGATTGGCGGAGGGCCGAAAATGTCACATAGCGCGTTATTGATCATCGATGTTCAGCAATCATTCCAGCATCGCCCATTCTGGCGGGAAGAAGACCTGCCCGCTTTCCAGCAGGCGTTGACGCGCCTGATCGACGGCTGCCGGCGCCAGGGCGCGGCGCTGGTCGACGTGCTCCACGTTTCGCCCGAGGGGCCTTTCTCGCTGGCTTCCGGCCACGTACGGCGCCTGCCGTTCCTCAGCCACCAGGCGGACGTTACCCTGCACAAGCGGGTGCACAATGCGCTGACCGAATCGGGGCTGGACGCCTGGCTGCGCGAGCGGCGGATCGATCATCTGATTATCTCCGGCATTCGCACCGAGCAGTGCTGCGAAACCACCGCCCGGGTGGCTTCGGATCTCGGCTATCGGGTGACCTTCGTCACCGAGGCGACGCTGACCTTCCCGATGCAACACCCCGACGGCCAGCTCTTTACCACCGAACGGCTCAAGCGGCATACTGAGACCGTGCTGGTCGATCGTTTCGCCCGCATCGCCAGCGTGGATGAGGCGCTGGCGCAACTCGCACAGGAGTAATCATGCCGCAGGCGGTCTATTTTCTGCTGTTGCCCAACGTGCTGTCGCTGGACGTCAGCGGCCCGGCGGAAACCCTGCGCCTGGCCGGGCAGTTCAGCTTGCGCTACCTCGGCCCGACGCCGCAGATTGTCTGCTCCATCGGCATGACCCTGGGCGGGCTGCACCCCCTGCCCGATCGGCTGGAGGACGGCGCCATTCTGGTGGTGCCGGGCGTCAGCGATTCGCAGCATTTTCTGGCCGGTGAAGAAGCCGGCCAGGCCCGGCGCTGGCTGGCGGCGCTGCGGCCCGACCTGCAACGGGGGCGCATCACGCTGGTCTGCATCTGCTCCGGCGCGCTGCTGGCGGCGCAGGCCGGGCTGCTCGACGGCTATCAGTGCACCACCCACCACGACGTCATCGAACGCATTCGGCTGCAGGCGCCCGCCGCGCAAATCAAAGAAAACCGCATCTTCGTCGAAGATCGCAGCGTCTATACCAGCGCCGGCATCACCGCCGGCATCGATCTGGCCTTGCACCTGATTCACCGCCACTGTGGCGCCGCTGCGGCGCGCGACGTCGCTCGGGAGATGGTGGTGTATTTTCGCCGCTCCGGCGACGATCCGCAGCTTTCGCCCTGGCTGCGCTATCGCAACCACCTGCACCCGGCGGTGCACCGCGCGCAGGACGTGATGGCCGCCGAGCCGGAGGCCGAATGGACGGTGCCGCAGGTGGCGGAAAAAGCGCACGTCAGCGGCCGCCATCTGGCGCGGCTGTTCCGCAACCATGTCGGCATCAGCGTGCGGGAATATCATGAACAGCTGCGGCTGGCGGTGGCGCAACAGCGCTTGCAGCAGGGCTATGGGCTGGAGAAGGCCGCGCTGGCGGCCGGTTTCTCCTCGGGCCGCCAGCTGCGGCGCGCGCAGCGGCGCCAGATGCCGGCGCTATGACACCAGGCGGCGGGTATCCAGCCGCTGCAGGCCCGCCGACAACAGCAGGCTGAGCGCCAGCGCCACGCCGAACACCCAGAAGATATCCAGCAGCGGATGCGCGGTAAACTCCAGGTGCCGGCTGCGCATAAAGTTGACGATAATGGCGTGAAAACCGTAGATCGCCAGCGAATGGCGGGAGAACAGGCTCAGCCAGCCGATCGGCTCCGGCAGGCAGTTTTTAAACCATATCAATAGCGATACCGCGGCGATAAACACCAGCGGACCGCAGTAGATGTAATAGGTATCGGCGAAGTTGCCGTTGATAAACAGCTGGCTCTTGGTGCCGCGCACGATCAGCGCCACGCTGAGCGCAAACCCTGCGGCCGCCAGCCAGCCGACGCCGCGCCGCCCGGTATCCATCATGCCAATCGCCCGCCCGGCCAGCGCATACAGCAGGTAGTAGAAGGTATCGCCGTAGATATACAGGTTGACCGGCAACAGGTGAACGTTGCCGAACGCCAGCTTGCCGGTATTGGGGTTGGCGACCACCGCCAGCACCACCAGCACGGCGGCCAGATAGCGGCGCGACGCCGGTTTGACGCTAATCAGCGGCGACAGCAGGTAAATGACGGCGATGGCGTAGAAGAACCACAGGTGATAAAACACCGGCTTCAGCAGGATACCGCGCAGCGAGGGCCAAAAACCTATCCTGGTGAAGGCCGCGATGTAGATAAGCGCCACCGCGCTGTAAAACAGAATGCAGCAGGCGATGCGAATGAAGTGCTTGCGGCCGGCGCTCTTCTCGCCGAAGAACAGGTAACCGGAAATCATGAAAAACAGCGGCACCGACACGCGCGACATCGCGTTCAGCAGGTTGGCGGTATCCCAGCCGTGCAGCCCCACCGCCGTGCCGCTGGTGACGTAATAGGTGGTGGCGTGGATCATCACCACCATCATGCACGCCACCGCGCGCAGGTTATCTATCCAGCCGATTTTATTGCTCAAACGCTCGTCCAATAGAATGTCTGCTACTCAAAATAATTGGAGTGGCATCGCGGCGGCAACTGAACGAATCCCCAGGCGCTGACGCAAGTCAGTGGCCGGGGTGAACGAAGGCAGCCAACAAAGACGCAACTTCAAATATGACGAGTATATTTATATGTTAATAAGAGGTTATAGAGCACGGCGGCCGGCGACAACCCCCAAGCGCAATATCAGAATGTGCTGAAACAACACCTTATGATTGCTATGGTGAACAATTGGCGGCAAAATAGCCGCCATAACTCGCTCAGTTTGCGCTTCCCGCCCTGGCAGTTCCTTTTTTCTTCTTTACTATCAGTACAATAAATATGAAAACGACTTTACCACCTGCGGCACGTCTGGGCCGACAGGCGCTTTTATTCCCTCTTTGTCTGGTGCTGTTCGAATTCGCCACCTATATCGGCAACGATATGATCCAGCCCGGCATGCTGGCGGTGGTGGCGGACTTCAACGCCGGCGAAGAGTGGGTGCCGACCTCCATGACCGCCTATCTGGCCGGCGGCATCTTCCTGCAGTGGCTGCTCGGGCCGCTGTCGGATCGCCGCGGCCGCCGCCCGGTGATGCTGGCCGGGGTGGCGTTCTTTATCGTCTCCTGCCTGGCGATCCTGCTGGTGACCAACATAGAGCAGTTTATCTTTATGCGCTTCCTGCAGGGCATCGGCCTGTGCTTTATCGGCGCGGTCGGCTACGCCACCATTCAGGAGTCCTTCGAAGAGGCGGTGTGCATCAAAATCACCGCGCTGATGGCCAACGTGGCGCTGATCGCCCCGCTGCTCGGGCCGCTGGCCGGCGCGGCGCTGATCCACGTCGCGCCCTGGCAGAGCATGTTCGTGCTGTTCGCGGCGCTGGCGGCCATCGCCTTTTACGGGCTGTGGAAAGCCATGCCAGAAACCGCCACCCTGCAGGGCGAGGCGTTTTCCGCCGCCAACCTGTGGCGCGACTATCGCCAGGTGCTGAGCAACCGTCGCTTCATCTGCGGCGCGCTGGCGATAGGTTTCGCCAGCCTGCCGCTGCTGGCCTGGATAGCCCAGTCACCGGTGATCCTGATCAGCGGTGAGTCGCTGTCGACGCTGGATTACGGCCTGTTGCAAATTCCGGTGTTCGGCGCGCTGATCCTCGGCAACCTGACGCTGGCCCGCATGACCGGTAAAAACAGCGTGGAGCGCCTGATCAAGCTGGGCGCCGGGCCGATGATGCTGGGGCTGCTGGTCGCCGCGCTGGCGACCCAGTTCTCCAGCCATGCCTACCTGTGGATGACCGCCGGGCTGAGCCTGTACGCCTTCGGCATCGGCCTGGCCAACGCCGGCCTGTATCGCCTGACGCTGTTCTCCAGCGCCGTCAGCAAAGGCACGGTGTCCGCCACCATGGGCATGCTGAGCATGCTGGTGTTTACCGTCGGCATCGAGCTGGCCAAGGTGGCCTACGTTTGGGGCGGCAGCGGGTGGTTCAACCTGTTCAACCTGCTCAGCGGCCTGTGCTGGCTGGCGCTGGTGGCGCTGTTCCTCAGCAAGCGCCGCAGCGGCGGCGTAACGCCCGCGACGAGCGAAGCGCTGTAACCGTCAACGGGGCTAAGGCCCCGTTTTTCTTCTGCTATTTATCGCTATCAACCGCCAAACAGCCCGCGGTCGCGCAGCAGGTGTTGGTTGCCCCTGCGGCGGGTAAAACCGCTGCGATCGAAGAATTCCAGCACCTGGATCGCCAGCTTGCGGCCGACGCCGAGCCGGTCGCGGAAGTCGGCGGCGTTGGCGCTGCCCTGCTCCAGATCCAGCTGGCGGATCAGCGCGGCAAACTGTTCGATGCGGCTGCTGCGGTAATAACGATCCACCACTACCGCCGTGACGTGCCCCAGCTGGGCCGCCTTGCGCAGCAGCGCCCGCACCTGCGCCTCATCCTCGCCCAGTTCGGCGGCCAGATCGCGCACCCACCAGGCTTCGTCGCCGAACAGCGGTTCAATCCGCTGCCATAGCGGGGTTTCTTCGGCGCTGAACGCCAGGCCGTGCTCCGGCAGATGCAGCCAGCCGCGCGTATTGCGCAGCGCGCCGGCCTTCAGCAGCCGATCGATCATCATAAACACCAGCGCTTCAGGCAGCTGCGGCAGCGCCATGCGCCGCAGACGCGCGCGCCCCAAACCGAGCTGGTCGGCATGCTGTTGATGGTAGTCCGCCAGCACCTGCAGCAGGCGGCTTTCGGCCTGCCGCACATTGCCCATCGCCAGCGCGTCATCGCCGGCGATCAGCAGTTGGTGCTCCGCCAACAGCGCCGCCAACCCGCCTTCGCTCAGCTGACGCGCCCAGGCGAACGCCGCCAGCGGCAATGGCCCGTGCGGCAGCTGCAGCGCCAATGCCTGACGATCGTCTTCGACCTGCGCCAGCGCCGCCAGCCGGGCCAAAAACGCCGGCTGCCGCTTGCCGCGCTTTGGCGCGCTCAGGCTCAATACCCGGGCGGCGCCCAGCGTCTGGCGCGCGCCGATGTCGCGCAACACCAGCCGATCCTGTTCCGCCAGCCACAGCGGGCGATCGAGGATCAGTTCCGCCAGGCCGCTGTTCAACAACGAAACCCGCCCGGTGATATGGCTGGCGGCATGGTGCAGATGCACCGGCTGCCAATGGCGGATCGGCGCATCGGCTTCCAGCGCAACCAGAATGCGCTCTGCCGCCGCCAACGGCCGCTGCGCCAGCAGCCAGTCGCCGCGAGCAATTTGCGCTTTGCCGACGTCGCCGCTGAGGTTCAGCGCAATGCGTTGGCCGGCCTGCGCCCGTTCAACCGGCTGGTTCTGGGCATGCAGGCCGCGCACCCGCACCGGGACGTCGGCACCGGTCAGCCACAGCGTATCCCCCAGCGCCACCTGGCCGCCGAGTGCGGTGCCGGTCACCACCAGCCCGGCGCCCTTGACGCTGAAGGCGCGATCCACCGCCAGGCGAAACCGCCGCGTCAGCCCATGTTCGCCAGGGCGCAGCGCCAGCAGATGCGCGCGCAGCGCTTCGATGCCGGTTCCCTGCGCCGCCGCGGTGACGAACAGCGGCGCATCGGGCCAACCCTGCCGGGCCAGCTCTTCCTGCACCTGGCGGCGCACCTCGCCGAGCCGCGCCTCGTCCACCCTGTCGGCCTTGGTGAGCGCGACCGTCAGCGCCGGGCGCCCGCTCAGGCGCAGGATCGCCAGGTGTTCACGGGTCTGCGCCATCACGCCGTCATCGGCGGCCACCACCAGCAACGCATGGTCAATGCCGCCAACGCCCGCCAGCATATTGGCGAGAAACTTTTCGTGGCCGGGCACGTCGATAAAGCCCAATACCCGGCCGTCGGGCTGCGGCCAGTAGGCGTAGCCCAGATCGATGGTCATGCCGCGGCGCTTTTCCTCCGGCAGGCGATCCGCATCGATCCCGGAGATCGCCTGCAGCAGGGTGGTCTTGCCATGATCGACGTGGCCGGCGGTAGCGATAATCACGCGTTCAACGCCTCAAGCAGCGCGCCTTCCTGCTCCAGGCAGCGCAGATCCAGCCATAACCGGCCTTCGCTGATGCGGCCGATCACCGGCTGCGACAGGCGGCGCCAGCGTTCAGCCAGCGCTTCCAGCGTCGCGCCGCGGCCGTCGAGCGGCGCAAAGGTCAGCGCATAGCTTGGCAGGCGATCGACCGGCAGCGAACCGCTGCCAATCTGCGACCAGCAGGGTTCGGCGCGCAGCTGGAAATGCGCGCCGTAGCGCGGCGCCAGCGCCGGCAACAGGCGGTCGGCCATCTCCTGCATCGCCCGCTGCGGGCGGGTCAGCAACCGCAGCGTCGGCAGCTCTCGCGCCAACAGTTCCGGCTGCTGATACAACCGCAGCGTGGCTTCCAGCGCCGCCAGGGTTATCTTGCCGACGCGCAGCGCGCGTTTGAGCGGGTGCTGCTGCAGGCGGGCGATCAGCGCCTTTTTACCGACGATGATGCCGGCCTGCGGGCCGCCCAGCAGCTTATCGCCGGAGAAGGTCACCAGATCCACCCCGGCCGCCAGCAGCCGCTGCGGCATCGGCTCGGCCGGCAGGCCGTATTGCGCCATGTCGATCAGCGAACCGCTGCCCAGATCGGTGGCGGTCGGGATGCCCCGCTCCGCCCCCAGCTGCGCCAGCTCGGCCTCGTCCACCGCCGCGGTAAAGCCCTGGATGCTGTAGTTGCTGGTGTGCACCTTCATCAGCAGCCCGGTCTGTTCGCCGATGGCGTTGCGGTAATCTTTCAGGTGGGTGCGGTTGGTGGTGCCCACCTCCACCAGCTGGCAGCCCGCCTGACGCATCACGTCGGGGATGCGGAACGCGCCGCCGATCTCCACCAGCTCGCCGCGCGACACCACCACCTGCTTGCCGGGGGCGACAGCCGCCAGCATCAGCAGCACCGCCGCCGCGTTGTTATTGACGATGCAGGCGTCTTCAGCGCCGGTCAGTCGGCACAGCAAATCCGCCACCGCCCGATCGCGGTGGCCGCGCCCGGCGCCGTCCAGATCGTATTCCAGCGTCACCGCCGCGCCCATGGCGCTCGCCACTGCCTCCATCGCCGGCTGCGCCAGCAGGGCGCGGCCGAGGTTGGTATGCAGCACCGTGCCGCTGAGGTTGAATACCGGCAGCAGCGCCGAACGCTGCTGCCTGGCCAGCTCAGCGGCCAACGCCTGGGGCCAGTCGCCGCACCAGTCCGGCAGCCGTTGTTGCCGTTTGATCGCTTCGCGCGCCTGCGCCTGCAGCCGGCGCAGCAATTCGCCGATCAGCGTTTGGCCGTGCTGCGCCACCAGCGGTTCAATGGCGGGCTCGCGCAGCAGGCGGTCGATAGCGGGTAACTGGCTGTAAAGAAGGTGGGATTCAGTGCTCATGGTCGCTCGGTTTTCAGTTTAGAGGTATCGGCGTAACACCACCCCCGCCGCGGCGGGGGTAAAGGATAATCAGGGCGGCAGGGTGCGGGCGAAGCTCTGGCGGGCGAACAGGCGGTCGGCCAGCTTGACCAGCGCCGGGCGTTCGACGCACCAGTTGGGCAAAATGCGGCGGAAGTTCAGGTAGCCCAGCGCGCAGCCGGTGGCGATATCCGCCAGCGTGAGCTGCTCGGCGTTCAGCAGCGTTTTTTCCCGCGCCAGTTTTTCCAGCGCGTCGAGCCCGTGCGACAGTTTGTCGCGCTGGCGCAGTATCCAGTTTTCATCCTGCTTTTCCGGCGCGCGCTTGCTTTCGCGAAACAGCGTGGCGGCCGCCTCTGTGACGCCGTCGGCCAGCGCCTCCACCTGCCGAATGCGCAACGCCGCGCCACGGTCGGCGGGTAAAAACGCCGGCGCCACCGCCAGCAGCTCAAGGTATTCGGCCACCACCGGCGAGTCGTAGAACACCTCGCCCTCGTCGGTCACCAGCACCGGCACCTTGGCGAGCGGATTGTGCTCAACCACCTTGCTGCCCGCCTCGTAGGGCACGTCGTTAACGAACTCGAAGGCGATGCCTTTCTCCAGCAGCAGCACAGAGATCTTGCGAACAAAAGGACTGGTGTAGGTGCCGATAAGCTTCATCCGTCTTCCCTCGCGTGTTTGGAACTGCGGCGTTGGCGCAATCGCCTTATTTCACCGCCAGGGTGTCAATAACCCGCTGCACCAGCGCCTGGTGCACCTCCGGCGCTTTGGCCGGCGACAGCATTTGCAGCGTGACGACGCGCTTGTTGATCACCGTCAGCATAATGGTGGACACCACCTTTTGCCCGCTGATGGTCTGCTCGGTATCCACCCGATGGAATTTCTGTTTGCCGACGGTGAAATTCTCTTCTTTGGTGGTCTGGATATTCTGATAGCGGTCGGCCAGCACGCTGAGGGCGCTCTGCGACAGCTCCTTCAGCATCTTGTCGCTGCCGTTGAGCTTCATGCCGTCCGGCGGGATCACTTCGGAAGACACCGCGCTCTGGCGCGACCTGCCGTCGAGGAAGCGCTGAATGGTGGACATGCTGTCGTTGATGATGCCGCTGTTCTCGGTCTGATCGCTGAAGCCCGGCGGCAGTTCAAAGGTGATTTTGCCCTTTTGCAGCGACACGCTCAGCCCTGGCGGCGGCGCAGGTTTGGTTTCCACCACCGGCGGCGGCGGCGCAGGCTGCGCTACGGTCGGTTTGGTGTCGGGCTTCGGCACCTCGGGCTTGGCGTCGTCCTTGTTGTCGCAGGCCGCCAGTCCGATCGCCAGCACGGCAACCGCGGTCAATTTTGCAATGGTCTTCAACATCCTCTTCCCTTTCCTATCGCTTGGCGCGTCATTGCGTAAACGTAGCAACTCGCCCGGGCGAATGCCAGAAGCCCAGTCTGAAATAATGAACCTTCCCGGCAGCGCAGCAGCCGATCGTCATTCCGCCGGGAACAGGAACGGATTAATGCTGCTGCGGCCAAAACCTTCGTCTTCCATTCTGGCGTCCAGCACCAGCGACGCCAGATCGTCGGCCACCGCTTCCACCTTGGGATCCTTTTCCTGATACAGGATTTTCAGGTAGGTGCCGCAGTCGCCGCAGCTTTCCGCCTTCACCGCCGCCTGCTCGCTGTCCAGCGACCAGTAGTTGAGATCGCGGGTTTGTTCGCAGTTGCTGCATTTAATCCGCACCACGTGCCATTCGCTCTCGCACAGGTTGCAATGCAGGTAGCGCAGGCCGTTGACGGTGCCGATATGCACCATGCTGGCGACCGGAATGCTGCCGCACACCGGGCAAAACTGGCGATTTTCGCCGTATTCGGCGCGCGCCTTGCCGGGGATCAGGCTGGCCATCTGCGCCCAATAGAGCGACAGTGCAGCCCAGATAAAGGGCGCCTTCTCGCTGCCGACCCGGCTGAATTCGCGGTTGAGCAAGGCGTCGGCCATCAGCTCCAGCTCATGCACCGAGGCTTTTTCCAGGTTGTCCAGCACCGCCAGAATGTGCTCCGGCGCCTGCGGGCGCAGCTCGGCGATCAGCGAGGCGAGCAGCAGCCGCCAGTGTTCGCTGCGCGGGTAAACGCTCAGATCGAGCGGCGGCTTGCCGCTGGCGGCGCCCTGCTGCAGCGCTTCGGTCAGATCGAGCTGCAGCGGGTTGTCGTGCAGCGCATGGTGCTGCGCTTCGGCCAGCTGGGCGGCGAAGTTCAGGTAGTCGCCCAGCGGGTTGTCGAGCGCCAACTGGCGCAGGCGTTCCGCCCGGCGGCTGTACAGGCTTTTCAAATTGGCGAAAAGTAACGGCGGGATGGTTTCCGCCGTTGTGGACTTCTCGCGCTGTGCCCCTAACTGCTCTTTAGGAACGATGCGGATGCTCATCAGGGTTTGTCTTCCTGTTGTTTCTCGCGGACCTCACGGTACCAGCGCGGATGATGTTTCTTGGCCCAGGCCGCCGGCACCCAGCCTTCGACCATCGCGGTAATGGTGCCTTTTACCCAAAGCGCGGCGTAAATGTGCACCATAATCACGATGATCAGGCCGACCGCCGCCAGCGAATGCACCAGCAGCGCGATGCGGATCAGCGGTATCGGGAACGACGGCGCGAAGTACGGCCGCCAGATCACCACGCCGCTGGCCAGCAGCAGCACCAGGCTGATGATTGCCGCCCAGAATACGCATTTCTGCCCGAAATTATAGCGCCCGGTGTCACCCACTTCCTCGTTCATGGCGATTTTGTGGATGTTCTTGGCCCAGAGGATATCCTCGCGGTTGATCAGGTTTTCCTTCCAGTAACGCAGGAACATGATCAGGAAGGCGGCAAACATGATAACCCCGACGAAGGGGTGCAGAATGCGCGCCAGCTGCGGCGTACCGAAGATGTTCATCAGCCAGTTGAAGGACGGGAAAAAGAACCCCAGCCCGCTGATAGCGGCGAACACGAAACAGAACGCCACTATCCAGTGGTTGATCCGCTCCGGCGCGCTGTAACGCTGAATGCGCTTTTCCTTTCTCATTTGCGCGTCTCCTCATCGTGCAGCTCGTCGTGGTCTTCCTCTTCGACGCGGTTGGGGCCGACGCCGACGTAGTGGAACACGCTGGCTGCGAAGGTGGCGGCAAAGCCGATGGCCGCCAGGGGTTTCCACACGCCCTTCCAGAAGGTCACCGCCGGGCTGATGCTCGGGTTATCCGGCAAACCGTGGTACAGCTGCGGTTTGTCGGCGTGGTGCAGCACGTACATCACGTGCGTGCCGCCCACGCCCGCCGGATCGTACAGGCCGGCGTTCTGATAGCCGCGGGTGTTCAGCTCGCTGACGCGATCGGCGGCCACCTGCTTCATCGCTTCCTTGGTGCCGAAGTGGATGGCGCCGGTCGGGCAGGTTTTCACACAGGCCGGCTCCTGGCCGACGTCCACGCGGTCGACGCACAGGGTGCACTTGTACACCCGGTTGTCGTCCTTGTTCATGCGCGGCACGTCGAACGGGCAGCCGGCGATGCAGTAGCCGCAGCCGATGCAGTGCTCGGACTGGAAATCGACGATGCCGTTGGCGTACTGGATGATCGCCCCTTCCGACGGGCAGGCCTTCAGGCAGCCCGGATCGGCGCAGTGCATGCAGCCGTCCTTGCGGATCAGCCACTCCAGCTTGCCGTTTTCCTCCACTTCCGAGAAGCGCATCACCGTCCACGACTTGGCGGTCAGATCGGCGGGGTTGTCGTACACCCCGACGTTGTGCCCGACCTCGTCGCGAATGTCGTTCCATTCGGAACAGGCCACCTGACAGGCCTTGCAGCCGATACAGGTGGTGACATCGATCAGTTTGGCCACTTCTTCCTGGTGATCACGGGCGCGCGGCGCCGGCGTGAAGCCATTGGTGGCGGATTTACGAATGATGTCCTGAGATTGCATTGCCATAATTCGTCTCCGTTACACCTTTTCCACGTTAACCAGGAACGCCTTGAACTCCGGCGTTTGCGTGTTGGCATCGCCGACAAACGGCGTCAGCGTGTTGGCGATAAAGCCTTTCTTCGCCACCCCTTCGTAACCCCAGTGGATCGGGATGCCGATGGTGTCGACCTCCTGGCCGTGCACCTGCAGCGTGCGGATGCGCTTGGTCACCACCGCCTTGGCCTTGATATAGCCGCGGTTGGAGCTGACCTTCACGGTGTCGCCGTGCTTGATGCCTTTTTTCTCCGCCAGCTTCTCGCCGATCTCCACGAACTGTTCCGGCTGCGCGATGGCATTGAGCAGCGCGTGTTTGGTCCAGTAGTGGAAGTGCTCGGTCAGGCGATAGGTGGTGCCGACGTACGGGAACTTGTCGGATTTGCCCATCGCCGCCAGATCGTCCTTGAACACGCGCGCCGCCGGGTTGGACACCACGTTCGGGTGCAGCGGGTTGGTGCCGAGCGGCGTTTCGAACGGCTCGTAGTGTTCCGGGAACGGCCCTTCCGCCATCTTGTCGGTGGCGAACAGCCGGCCCATGCCTTCGGGCTGCATGATGAACGGCCCCACGTCGCTGCCCGGCGCGGCGGTGCCGTAGTCCGGGATATCCACCCCGCCCCACTTGGCGCCGTCCCACTCCAGCAGCTGCCGCTTGGCGTCCCACGGCTTGCCCTGCGGGTCGGCCGAGGCGCGGTTATACAGGATGCGGCGGTTGAGCGGCCACGCCCAGGCCCAGCCCAGCGTGTTGCCGAGGCCGGACGGATCGGCGTTGTCGCGCCGCGCCATCTGGTTGCCGGCCGGCGTCCAGCTGCCGGCGAAGATCCAGCAGCCGCTGGCGGTGGTGCCGTCGTCGCGCAGCTGAGCGAAGGAGCTGAGCTGCTCGCCTTTTTTCACCAGCACTTTGCCGTCGGCATCCAGCAGGTCCGCCAGCGCCTTGCCGTTGCTTTCCTGCGCCACTTCTTCGGCGGCGGGGTTGTCCGGCGTCAGGTAATCCCAGGTCATGTTCAGCACCTGTTCCGGCACCGCGCCGCCGTCGCGCGCGTACATTTCGCGCAGGCGGGTGAAGATGCCCGCCAGGATTTCCCCGTCGTTCAACGCTTCGCCCGGGGCGTCGGCGCCCTTCCAGTGCCACTGCAGCCAGCGGCCGGAATTGACAATTGAGCCGTTTTCTTCGGCAAAGCAGCTGGACGGCAGGCGGAACACTTCGGTCTGGATCGTCGACGGATCGACGTCGTTGAACTCGCCGTGGTTCTGCCAGAAGTTGGAGGTCTCGGTGTTGAGCGGATCTATGGTCACCAGGAACTTCAGCCTGGACAGCGACGCCACCACCTTGTTCTTGTTCGGGAACGAGGCCACCGGGTTGAAGCCCTGGCAGAGGTAGCCGTTGACCTTGCCTTGCGACATCATCTCGAAGTACTGCAGCACGTCGTAGCCTTTGTCCCACTTCGGCAACCAGTCGAAGCCCCAGCCGTTGTCCTTCTGCGCCTTGTCGCCGTAGAAGCTCTTCATCATGCTGACGAAGAATTTCGGGTAGTTGCCCCAGTAGTTCACCTGGCCCGGCAGCAGCGCCTTCGGCGTGTTGGCCTTCAGGTAGGTGTCGAGATCCGTCTGCTTCTCCGACGGCAGCGTCATGTAGCCCGGCAGGCTCTGCGACAGCAGGCCCAGATCGGTCAGCCCCTGAATGTTGGAGTGGCCGCGCAGCGCGTTGACGCCGCCGCCCGCCATGCCCATGTTGCCGAGCAGCAGCTGGATCATCGCCATGGTGCGGATGTTCTGCGCGCCGACCGAATGCTGTGTCCAGCCCAGGGCGTACAGGAACGACGCGGTTTTATCCGCCACGCAGGTCTCGGCGATGTATTCGCACACCTGCAGGAAATCTTCCTTCGGCGTGCCGCAGATGTTGGTCACCACCTCCGGCGTATAGCGGCTGACGTGCTGCTTGAGCAGGTTCCACACGCAGCGCGGATCCTGCAGCGTGACGTCGCGCTTGGCGTAGCCGTTCTCGTCGAACTGGTAGTTCCAGGTGGTTTTGTCGTATTTGCGGTTTTCCGCGTCGTAGCCGCTGAACAGGCCGTCGTCGAAGGCAAAGTCTTCCCGCACCAGCAAGCTGGCGTTGGTATAGGCCTCGACGTACTCGCGGTTGATCTTGTTGTTGGTCATCAGGTACAGCAGGACGCCCGACAGGAAAGCGATGTCGGTCCCGGAACGGATTGGCGTGTAGAAATCCGCCACCGATGCCGTACGGGTAAAGCGCGGATCGATGACGATCAGCTTGGCTTTATTGTGAATTTTGGCTTCCATCGCCCAGCGGAACCCCACCGGATGCGCTTCCGCCGCATTACCGCCCATGACGATAATCAGATTCGCGTTCTTGATATCAACCCAGTGGTTGGTCATCGCACCGCGACCAAATGTTGGAGCAAGACTTGCTACCGTTGGTCCGTGTCAGACACGCGCCTGGTTGTCTACGGCAAGCATGCCGAGAGCGCGACTAAATTTTTGCGACAGATAACCGGTTTCGTTGCTGGCGGCAGAGGCGCACAGCATGCCGGTGCTCAGCCAACGGTTGACGGTAACGCCCTGTTCGTTGGTTTTGATGAAGTTGGCGTCACGGTCTTCTTTCATCAGCCTGGCGATGCGGGTAAAGGCGTCGTCCCAGCTGATGCGCTGCCATTTGTCTGAGCCTGGCGCGCGGTATTCCGGGTACTTGAGGCGGCTTTCGCTGTGGATGAAGTCGACCAGCCCCGCGCCTTTCGGGCAAAGCGCACCGCGGTTTACCGGGTGATCCGGATCCCCTTCAATGTGGAAAATGCTTTCTTTGGCGTTTTTGGCGCCATCACCAAGGCTGTACATCAACAGCCCACAGCCGACGGAACAATACGTACAGGTATTACGGGTTTCGCGGGCGCGCAGCAGTTTGTACTGCCGGGTCTCCGCCAACGCCACTTCCGGGGCAAAGCCCAGCGCGGCCACCGTCGTTCCTGCCATACCGCCAGCGCAGATCTTAAAGAACTGCCTTCTGCTGACCTGCATGGGGTCTCCTTTCACTCTCGATTGTCACATTGTTTCAAATGGCGCTCTCCCCAAAAACGGGAAGCGCGAATGTCACTGTTGTTATGGTTGCTGCAAGCGGCGATAATATTACCACAGCGTGCTTGTGGTTGTTACAAATCGGTGCGGCTAAAGTGAAGGCTATCGCCCTGAGAGCGCACATAAATGTGACCACAGTCACATCTTCTCCCTGCCGCCTGCCGCACGATACCTACAGTATAGAGATTAACCAAAAACCCGCAGGAAGCGTGGGCAAATAGAGCTGTGCCGAGAGACATCAGGCGGTTGCCTTCCCTTCTCCGCGCAGTTAACCACACTCTTAGTGGGGCATTGATAATCATTTTCAATATCATTTAATTAACTATAATGATCCGACTGCTTACGCGGTGCTCGCACCTTGCGCCGCCCATACACCACTGGAGATGATGATTATGAGTTATTCACTGCCATCCCTGCCGTACGCCTACGACGCACTGGAACCGCATTTCGACAAGCAGACGATGGAAATCCATCACACCAAACACCACCAGACTTACGTCAACAACGCCAACACCGTGCTGGAAGCCTACCCAGAGCTGACCAAATACAGCGTTGAAGAACTGATCCAGGATCTGGATAAAGTGCCAGCCGACAAGCGCACCTTCATGCGCAACAACGCCGGCGGCCACGCTAACCACAGTCTGTTCTGGAAAGGCCTGAAAACCGGCACCACCCTGGGCGGCGATCTGAAAGCGGCCATCGAGCGCGATTTCGGCAGCGTTGAGAAATTCCAGGAAGAGTTCGAGAAAGCGGCAGCCACCCGTTTCGGTTCCGGCTGGGCCTGGCTGGTGCTGAAAGGCGACAAACTGGCCGTGGTCTCTACCGCTAACCAGGACAGCCCGCTGATGGGCGAAGCCGTTGCCGGCGCTTCAGGCTTCCCAATCATTGGCCTGGACGTGTGGGAACACGCTTACTACCTGAAATATCAGAACAAACGCCCAGACTACATCAAGGCATTCTGGAACGTGGTTAACTGGGACGAAGCCGCCGCACGCTTCGCCGCGAAGAAGTAATTCGCGCTATTCCCTGAAGATGCCCGCTGATGCGGGCATTTTTTTGCCCAAAATCCGCTAAAGTTTGACCGCCCTTTGCCGATGGTTTGTTCAATTGACGTTCGCCCGAAAAGGAAAAACATTATGGCGGCATTGCAAACATTGGCAGGAAAATTCACCCACCTCACCGTAGGTAAAAAGCTCGGCCTCGGCTTCTCGCTGATGCTGTTGTTGGCGATTATCATCGCCGGCACCGGGGCGCAGTACCTGCACATCATCGAGTCCCGCTCCGATCGCATCGACTTCAGCAACCGGCTGAACGACGAGATCAATCAGGCCAAATATAACCGCGCGATGTTCGGCCAGACCTATAAGCCGGAATATCTGAAGAGCAACCGCGCCAACATCGAAAACGCCGTCAACCTGATCGGCCAGGGGCAAAACCTGGACTGGGACCCGCAGAGCCGCAAAGATCTGCAGCGCCTGGTGACGCTGATCGGTGAATACCAGCAGCAGCAAAAAGCCTTCGAGCAGGCGGTAACGGCAAAAGACGCGGTGCGCCAAAGCTGGAACATGTCCGAGGTGCAGGCCAGCCTGAGCCAGGTCGAGCGCCAGCTCACCAACGGCGATCTGCAGCTGGCCTTTATCCAACTGAACCAAAAGCTGACCCAGGTGCGCTACGGCGCGCGCGGCCTGCTGTTGAGCCTGAGCCCGGAGTCCGAGGCGCCGCTGATCGCCGCTATCGATGAGGCGCGCGACGCCGCCGGCGCCCTGAGCCGCCGGGTCAGCGATGCGCAACGGCCCCAGCTGCAGCCGCTGCTGGCCGCACTCGACGATTACAAAAGCCGCATTGCCGCCTATCTGCCGGCCTATCAGCAGGAACAGCAGATCAGCCGGCAACTGGGCGAGTGCGCCCAACAGATCGGCACGCTGGTCAACGCCTTTATGCAGGATGAGCTGGCGCAAACCCATAACGACATCAATCTGGCGCAGTTGCAGATGGGCGTCACCACCCTGATAGCCATCATCGCCGGGGTGCTGATCGCCTGGCGCATCACGCTGCAAATCACCCGCCCGCTGCACAGCACCCTGGCGATGGCGGAACGCATCGCCAACGGCGACCTGCGCCAGGCGCAGACCAGCGACCGCCGCGACGAACTGGGCCAGTTGCTCAACGCGGTGGCGGCAATGAGCCAAAACCTGCGCGACATGATTGAGAAGATCCAGATGGGGGTCAGCCAGGTGTCCACCGCCGCGGCGGAGATCGCCGCCGGCAATACCGACCTGTCTTCACGCACCGAGCAACAGGCGGCCGCGGTGGAAGAAACCGCCGCCAGCATGGAGCAGCTGACCGCCACGGTGAAACAGAACGCCGACAACGCCCACCACGCCAACCAGCTGGCTACCGACGCTTCACAGACCGCACAACAGGGCGGCACGCTGGTGGAGAACGTGGTCAGCACCATGCGCGATATTTCCAGCAGTTCTCAGCGTATCGCCGAAATTACCACCCTGATCAACGGCATTGCCTTCCAGACCAACATTCTGGCGCTCAACGCCGCGGTGGAAGCGGCGCGCGCCGGCGAACAGGGGCGCGGTTTCTCGGTGGTGGCCAGCGAGGTGCGCAATCTGGCGCAGCGCAGCGCCCAGGCGGCCAAAGAGATTGAAGGGCTGATCGCCGAATCGGTCAGGCGGGTGCAGACCGGCACCGAGCTGGTGGAGAACACCGGCAGCACCATGGAACAGATTGTCCGTTCGGTCACCCACGTGCGCGACATCATGGCCGAGATCGCCGCCGCCTCCGACGAGCAGACGCGCGGCATCGCCCAGATTGGCCAGGCGATCGTCGAAATGGACCATACAACCCAGCAGAACGCCGCGCTGGTGGAAGAGTCCGCCGCGGCCGCCGATTCGCTGGAGGAACAGGCGGAAATGCTGCTGCAGAGCGTCTCGGTATTCCGCCTGGCGGAGCAGGCCGAGCCGGCCGCCGCCCGGGCCATCGCGCCTAAGGCACCCACGGTTAAACAACCGGCCGCCAACCCGGCGACGGAAGATAACTGGACCACCTTCTGACGCCGCTCCCGCCCGGCGCGTTTCGGGCGGGTTATTCTGTTCCTGCCGATCAACTCAGGCTATGCTGAACCTTCGACGCGAGACACGGAGGCGCATATGCATCACCCAGAGGTTTACATCGGCAGCGTCCAACCCTACGCAGGCGGGCGCCCCAGCGCCATCGCCAAACGCCAGGTGGATGGCGCCGTCAGGCTGACGCCGCTCGGCCTGGAAGGGGACGAGCAGGCGGAGAAAAGCTACCACGGCGGGCCGGACCGCGCGCTGTGCCACTACCCGCGCGAGCACTACGCCCACTGGCGCCGGCAGTTCCCGGCGCAGGCGGAGCTGTTCAGCGCGCCGGCCTTCGGCGAAAACCTCTCCACCGAGGGGCTGACCGAACGCAACGTGTTTATGGGCGACATCTACCGCTGGGGCGAGGCGCTGATCCAGGTTACCCAGCCGCGCTCTCCGTGCTTCAAGCTCAACGACCATTTCGCCATCGACGACATTTCGGTGCTGATGCAGCAGAGCGGCCGCTGCGGCTGGCTGTACCGCGTGCTCTCCCCCGGCATGGTCAGCGGCGATCGCCCGCTGGAGCTGGCGGCGCGCACCAGTGACCTGTCGGTCGCCGACGCCATCGGCATCGCCTGGCATATGCCGTTCGATGAAGAGCAGTACCGCCGTCTGCTGGCGGTGGCCGGGCTGTCGGCCAGCTGGAGCAAAACCATGCTGACGCGCATCCGCGAAGGCCGCCTCGAAGACTTTAACCGCCGCCTGCTGGGGCGCTGAAAAACACCGACCGGGTATAATACCGTTGTGCAACTTCTTTCAGGCAGGAGCAGAAGCTATGAACACCCCTTCCCATTCGATTCATCACGCCGCCGCCGTGGGTTATCAGGCCAACGCCGACCGCTACGTGAAAGGCCGGCCGGACTATCCGCCGGAAATCGCCGTCTGGCTGCGTGAGGTCATCGGCCTGCACGCCGGCATGACGGTTATCGATCTCGGCGCCGGCACCGGCAAATTCACCCCGCGCCTGCTGGAAACCGGCGCGCAGGCGATCGCCGTTGAACCGGTGGCGCACATGCTGGAGAAGTTGTCGGCGGCGCTGCCGCAGGTGAAAACGCTGGCGGGCACCGCCGAATCCATCCCGCTGCCGGATGAGTCGGTCGATGCCGTAGTGTGCGCGCAGTCCTTCCACTGGTTCGCCACGCCGCAGGCGCTGACTGAGATCCAGCGCATTCTCAAGCCCGGCGGCAAGCTCGGCCTGGTGTGGAACATGCGCGATGCGCGCGTCGGCTGGGTACGTAAACTGAATCAGATCGTCGACCGCCATGAAGGCGACGCGCCGCGTTTCTACACCGGCGAGTGGCGCAGGCTGTTTCCGTTCAAAGGGTTCGAACCGCTGCAGGAACAGGTGTTTATGCTCGGCCACCAGGGGGCGGTGGAAGACGTGATCTACAATCGGGTGCGTTCCACCAGCTTTATCGCCGCGCTGCCGCAGCCGCAGCAGGAACAGGTGATCGAGCAGGTTCGCCGGCTGGTGGCGGAAGAAGAGGATTTGCGGGGCAAGGAAAACGTCACCGTGCCCTATCAGACCAAGGCGTACTTCACCACCAAGCAATGAAACTCGGGCGCCGCACAGGCGCCCGGGTGGATCAGAAGGCTTTCTTGGCGTAGCCGGTAACCGCTTTCAGGCCCATTTCACGGCCCAGCGCGGTCATCGGGTGCACCACGATCAGGCCGCGCACGCTTTTCTTCAGCGAGCCCATGTCGGCCTGCTCTTTCTTGGTGATTTCACGGCTGAACGGCAGCTGGCTCAGCTTCTGCGCTTCCGCACTCAGCTTCTCGACGCGCACGCCTTTCAGGCGCTCGATTTCCGCCGCCAGCTTCTCTTTCTCTTTGGTGTGCTGCGCGATCAGGTCAGGGTTGCCCTGCTGGATCACGGTGGCGTCTTTGTGGTTCAGTGCGTCCAGCAGGTCGCTAAGGCGCTTAATCTCTGCCTTTTCTTTCTCTTTCATGGTGTCTGGCCTGTTGTGCTCAATATGGCACGCTAATCAATGATGCCCACATTGTAGCAAAATGCGCGCGCCGTTACCCGTCTTGCGCAATGCCCGGCGGCAGGCCGCTCATCTCGCAGGCTTTAGCGCCGACGCGGGCCAAAGCCTGGGTATAGCGCGCATTGAACGGATAGCAGCAGGACAGCCGCAGCGCGTTGCGATAGCGGCCGCTGGGCGAATAGAGCGTGCCCGGCGTCAGGCAGATTTGCTCCTCCAGCAGCTGGTGAAACAGCGTCACGCTGTCGACCCCGGCCGGAAACTCCACCCAAAACACGAAGCCGCCGGCCGGCTGCGTCGCCCGGGTGCCGCGCGGGAAATGCTGCGCGATCAAGGCTCGCGCCTCGTCGACCTGTGCAGCATAGCGCTTGCGCAGGTTGCGCAAATGGTGATCGTAGCCGCCGCTTTCCAGGAAGGTGGCCAGCGTTTCCGACAGCAGCTGCGATTCGGACATCGACGAAACCGCCTTCAGCTTGCGCAACGCCTCGTTAAAGCGGCCGCCGCTGATCCAGCCGATGCGAAAGTCCGGCGCCAGCGTCTTGGTGAAGCTGGAGCAGAACAGCACCCAGCCTTCGCGATCGAAAGACTTCACCGCCGGCGACAGCGCGGAACCGAACTGGATCTCGGCATACAGCCCATCTTCAATCAGCGGCACCTGATGATCGTTCATCAGCCGCGCCAGCCGTTTTTTCGCCGCCAGCGGCATGGTGCAACCCAGCGGGTTCTGCACCGTCGGCATCACAATCACCGCGTTCAGCCGCCGTTCGTTCAGCAGCAGCTCCAGCGCGTCCAGCGACAGCCCCAGCTGCGGATCGGTCGGAATTTCCAGCGCCTTCAGCCCCAGGCTGGCCAGCAGCGGCAGCAGGTAGAAATAGGTGGGCGACTCCAGGCCGATGCAGTCGCCCGGTTTGGTGGTCGCCCGCAGCGCCAACTGCAGCGCTTCCATGCAGCCGTGGGTCAGGGTAATGTCCCCCGGCTCCAGCAGCATGCCCAGCGTCATCGCGCGGCGGGCTATTTGCTGGCGCAGCCGCAGGCTGCCGGGCGGCAGCGCGTATTGGCCGATCAGGTTGGGCTGCCGGCGCAGCTGCGAAGACAGCATGCGGCCCAGCTTGCCGCCGGGATAGAAATCGGCGGTCTGCGGGCAGGCGAGGGAAATATTGGTGAACGCCGGGTTCTGCTGGGCGGCGAACACGGTATCGATCAGCGCCAGCACGTCGTCCGCCGGCGGCTCGATGCGCCCGCTGGGCTGGCTGGTCATTTTCAGCGCCGGCAGCGTGCTGCGCACGTAGAAACCCGACTGCGGCCGCGCCTCGATCAGCCCGCGGTCTTCCAGCGTGCGATAAGCCGCCACCACGGTGTTGATGCTGACGCTATGGGTCTGCGCGCAGCGCCGCACCGAGGGCAGGCGGCTGCCGGGCAGCAAGGTGCCGCGGCGGATGGCCTCCGCCAGCGTATCCGCCAGCTGCAGGTAGCGGGTTTCCGGTGTTGCATCGAGCAGGGTCACAGTTTCTCTCCAGGAAAGGGGTACAGTTTTAATTTCATGCAACTGTAACCATGACAATAGCTGATTTTTGGTTCTGTCACCATCCACTGCGACAGATTATGCTGACACCTTGTTATTCAGCCATTGCAAGGAACCCGTCATGCTGGACTCCGCCTTTGTCAGTTACGTCACCGTGATGTCGATCACCCCCGGCCCCAACAACCTGCTGCTGGCCTCGTCCGGCGTCAACTTCGGCCTGCGCCGCACCCTGCCGATGCTGTTCGGCATCAGCCTCGGCTGCGCGGTGCAATTGGCGCTGACCACCAGCCTGCTGGCGTTGGTGCTCAGCTGGGCCGGGGCGATACGCTTTCCGCTGGCGGTGGTGGGCTGCGCCTACCTGTTGTGGCTGTCGTGGAAACTGTTCCGCGCGGGTTCGCCGGACGCCAAACAGCAGGCGCGGCCGATGCGGCTGCTCAATGGCGCGCTGTTCCAGGCGGTCAATCCCAAAGCCTGGCTGATGGCGATTAACGTGGCGATCCTGTTTACGCCGCGCGAAGGAGCGAGCCTGAGCCATACGCTGATGACCATCGCCGCGTTCACCGCCCTGAACATCCCCTGCGTGCTGCTCTGGGCGATACTGGGCGACCGCCTGCGCGATGCGCTGCGGGTCGCCTGGAAACTGCGGTTGTTTAACGGCGTGATGTCGGGGCTGATGGCGGCAACCGCACTGTGGCTGCTGTTTGACGAATGGCGCGCGGCTGTTGCCTAACCGCGGCCAAGAGGGGACAGCCGGGAGGGCTGTTTGGCGCCGATGCCGGCGATCAAGTCGGTGACCGACAGCACCATGGTGGAACGCACCATCTGCTGATAACGCTGGCGCTGCATGGCGATCAGCGATTCATCCGCTTCGCCGGGCTGCAGGAAAGCAGGCGCCGGCGGCAGCGCGGCCACGCAGTGCAGCTCGCCGAACGGCCCGAGAATTTCGTCATCGACAAAGCGGTATTCCGTGCCGTCGTGGTTAAGCTCTTCACGCAACGCCATCAACAGCTCGGCATCTTCATATTCATGCCGTGAAATCACCCCCAGCCCGTACATCAGCTTCAGGCGCACCGACAGCTCACCCAGCGGCCCGGCGCCGGACAACAGCGGTTCGACGGCATATTTCACCGCGTAATCATCCTTGCGGAATACCTGCACCACCAGCACATTGAGCGCTTCCGCCAGCAGCTCTACCGCCGCGATCAGGAAACTGCGCACCGTCTTGCCTGCGTTCAGCTTTTCCAGAACCTGGTTTTCAAATGCCTGTGCTTCTTCCATCGTCGCTTTTCGAATGGCGTGGGGAGGGCCGTTGATGCCGAACCCGGGTTGCAGGAGCGCAGCAGGCTGCGCTCGGGTGTTCATCATCACGATCCTACTTGTGCATGGCGTTATACACAGCAACGGCCTCTTCTACAACCTCGCTTTCCGCCGGCAGGCCGGAAATTTGCGCCAGCGCGGCTTTCGGCCCAAGCTGGTTCAACAGTTCCGCCAACTCCAGCGCCTGCGGATCCTGTTCGCTGCGATAGCGCATGGCGGCGGCGATGCCCTGGATCAGATTGGCGTGCGGCAGGCCGTATTCCAGCGTGCCCAGCAGCGGTTTGATCAGGCGGTCGCCGGCGCTCAGCTTGCGCAGCGGCTGACGCCCCACGCGCTCGACGTCGTCGTGCAGATAAGGGTTTTCAAAGCGGCCGAGGATCTTGTCGATGTAGGCGGCATGCTTGTCGGCGTCGAAGCCGTAGCGTTTGATCAGCACCGCGCCGCTCTCCTCCATCGCCCCTTTCACTACCCGACGGATCGCCGGGTCGAGAATGGCATCGCGGATGGTTGGCGCGCCGGCCAGCTGGCCGAGGTAAGCGGTGATGGCATGACCGGTGTTGAGGGTAAACAGCTTGCGCTCGACGAACGCCATCAGGTTGTCGGTCAGCTCCATGCCGGCGATGGCCGGCGGTTGGCCTTTGAACTGGGTCTGGTCGACGATCCACTCGCTGAAGGTTTCCACCGTGACTTCCAGCGGATCGCTGCCGCCCGTTTCCGCCGGCGGCACGATGCGATCCACCGCCGAGTCGACGAAGCCGACGTGCTGCTCGACCCAGGCCTGCTCGTCCTGCGGCAGCGCGTCAAATACGTGCTGCTTCAGCTGGCTGGTGCCGCGCACCATGTTCTCGCAGGCGATGATGTTCAGCGGCTGCTCGTTACCCTGCTGGTGGCGTTTGATCAGCCCCTTGGCGATAGTGCCGGCGATTTTGCCGAGGATCTGCGGGCCGACGGCGGTGGTGACGATATCGGCTTCAGCGATCAGCGCCACCGCCTCTTCACTGCCGCTGTTGACCGCGCTGACGTTGTTGACGCTCTCTACCCGCGCCTGTTCGCCCACCACGTGCACCTGGTAGCTCTTGCGGCTGTTCAACTGATCCAACACCGCCTGGTTGACGTCGGCGAACGTCAGTTCGGCGTGCGCGTCCGCCAGCAGTTTGCCGATAAAACCACGGCCGATGTTCCCGGCGCCGAAATGTAATGCTTTCATAACCCTACCTTCCTAATGTCGAAGGGTGCAGCAAGCTGCACCCTTAAAATGATTCCGTTATCAGGCTTTTTTGCCGCCGAGCAGATCCAGCACTTCCTGCACGCTTGTCGTGTGCGCCAACCGTTCGATGACGCTATCGTCGTCCAGCGCGTTGGTCAGGCTGGTAATCACCTGAATATGCTCGTTGTTGCGAGCGGCGATGCCGATCACCAGGCGGGCCACTTCATCCTCTTCGTCGCCAAAACGCACGCCCTGAGGATACTGGCAGAACACCACGCCGGTGCGCAGCACCCGATCTTTGGCTTCGATAGTGCCGTGCGGCACGGCGATCGACTCGCCCAGATAGGTGGAGGTGAGTTTTTCACGCTCCAGCATCGCCGCGACGTATTCCGGCTCGACGTAGCCGCCCTTCACCAGCTGCTCGCCGGCGAAGCGGATCGCCTGTTCTTTGTCGCTGGCCTGCAGGTTGAGAAACACGTTGCTCTCGCTCAGCTTGAACAGGTTCTGTTCGCTGGCTTCAAAGCTGTCGTCCAGCGCGCCGATCACCTTCTGCTGGTGGTCGGTGGTTTTATTGGCCGCCAGCAGGCGCTCGACCAGATCGCTGTACAGCTTGCTGTCGAGGAAATTGGTCAGCGAAATATGCTGCGCCTGCGGCGCATGACGCATGGCGCGCTCGGTCAGATCGCGGTGAGTGATCACCAGGTCGACGTCGTCCGGCAGGTTATTGATGGCGCTGTTGGTCACCGAGATGTTGTTCAGCCCGGCGTCGGCCACTTTCTTGCGCAGCACCCCGGCGCCCATGGCGCTGGAGCCCATGCCGGCGTCGCAGGCAACGATGATTTTGCGCACGGTGGTCAGGTCGCCGTCCACCGCTGCGTGCGCCGCTGCGCCGCCTTTAGACTGAGACTTCATCTCCTGCATGCGGCGTGTAGCTTCTTCCAGATCGTCGTCCTCTTTCACCTTCGAGGTTTTCAACAGCAAGGCGGAGACCACGAAGGATACCGCGAAGGCCGCGACCACCGCCGCAATGTTGGCGAAGTAGGCGCCTTTCGGCGTCATCGCCAGAATCGCCAGAATAGAGCCTGGGGAAGCCGGGGACACCAGGCCGCCGTTCAACAGGGTGAGCGTGAATACGCCGGTCATGCCGCCCAGAATCACCGCCAGCAGCAGGCGCGGGTTCATCAGCACGTAAGGGAAATAAATTTCGTGAATACCACCCAGGAAGTGGATGATCGCCGCACCGCCGGCAGACTGCTTGGCGCTGCCGCGGCCGAAGAACATATAGGCCATCAGCACGCCCATGCCCGGGCCCGGGTTGGCTTCAATCAGGAAGAACACCGACTTGCCGGCCTCTGTGGCCTGCTGAATGCCCAGCGGCGAGAAGATACCGTGGTTGATGGCGTTGTTCAGGAACAGGATTTTCGCCGGCTCGACGAAGATCGACGCCAGCGGCAGCAGGTTGTTCGTCACCATCACGTGTACGCCGGCCGCCAGCAGTTTGGACAGCACCTCCACCAGCGGCCCGATGCCCAGGAAGGCCAGGATCGCCAGCAGCATGCCGATGATGCCGGCGGAGAAGTTGTTCACCAGCATCTCAAAACCGCTTTTGATCTTGCCGTCTACCCAGCGGTCAAAATGCTTGATAGCCCAGCCGCCTAACGGGCCGGCAATCATGGCGCCGAGGAACATCGGCATATCGGCGCCGACGATCACGCCCATGGTGGTGATGGCACCGACCACGCCGCCGCGATCGCCGCCCACCAGACGCCCGCCGGTATAACCGATCAACAACGGCAGCAGGTAGGTGATCATCGGGCCGACCAGCTTGGCCAGGGTTTCATTCGGCAGCCAGCCGGTAGGAATGAATAACGCGGTTATGATACCCCAGGCGATAAAGGCGCCGATGTTGGGCATCACCATGTTGCTCAGAAAGCGGCCAAAGTTTTGCACTTTAACCTTGATGTCTGGTGAAAACATAAAACACACCCCTATTGTTACGCGCTGACAATAGAGCGCGCGATTATTGTTGTGACGATCCGGCCGTGTTCATTGCCGTATGCGGGATGGACTCTATCACGCTGTTTTTACCGCGCGAACCTCACGGGATTTTTGTGATCACCATCACGCACAACACCCCCACACCTCGTCATTTATAGTGACAAAGATCACATTATTGCCGTGTAAATAAACCACAACGAGAACAAAATGGCGCTATAACGCGCAAAAACGTGATTAAAATCTCACTTTTAGACTGAGAGTTTGTTTTTAAATTGTGACAAATATCACGATTTATTTTGCCCGTGCTGGCCGAATCCAGGCCATGAAGCGATCTTCCCTGTGGACATTCATCTCGCCGGGAAATAGCAATGCGATGAATGAAAGAAAACTACATGACGGAACAGAATGATTAATTGAAGTGTAGTACAAGAAGCGTGGCGCAAGACGCAAGCAAGCTATTGGAAAGGCTGGAAGGAAAGAGCTCAGGCCAGCGAGCCGGCCTGAACTTTAAACAAGAAAAAGCTTACTGAGTCACGCTCTGAATGGTCTTCTGCGCGTTCAGCAGATCCTGCTGCTTGGCCACCAGGTTCGACATCATGGTGTTGTACTGCGTCACCTGCTGAGCGGTGCGGAACTGAACGCCATTGTTGTTGAAGCTGACCTGATTGCCCTGGGTCTGCAAGAAATCGCCAACCTGCACCAGATCCTGCACGAAGCTGGCGGTGGTCGGGATCGCCGGCATCAGCGCGTTAGCCGGTGCGGTGACGATTTTGTCATACGCCTGGTTATACACCGCTTTCAGATCGTCCGGCAGTTTCAGCGCCGCGCGAGCGGTATCCGCCTGCGATTTGGCCGACTGAATCTGCTGCCCAAGCAGGTTCAACGCCCCTACCGACTGCTGCAGGGCGTCGCGCTTGGTCATATAATCCTGCGCGGTGCGGATCTGGTTAATCTGATCCAGCGCCGGCGTCAGGCTGGCGCCGACGGATTTGGACAACTGCTGGGAAAAGCCGACTAAAATGGCGTAATCGCCGGCATAATTGCCGAACTTCTGTTTCTGATCTTCGCTCAGCGTAGGGATGCTCGCCCCGCTGCGCATGACCGTATTCTGTAAGTAATCAATGAACGCTTTGCGTTGTTCCGGCTCTTTATCGCCGCAGGCGGTCAACTGCATGACCACCAACAATGCCAATACCGGTGCCAACCAACGCGCGAAGCCTCTGCTCTGGATCCCTACCGCCATGTGACATAACTCCTGTTATAAACCTGCTTTTTCATCGGACTCCGTCCCTTTTTCTGCACTCCGTGCGCCTATAAGAATAGATCAACTGACGGCGATCCGATACGCGATTCCGCTTGCGATGAACATTACCGGGCCGGACGCGGCAAAATGCCGTGAACAAAACGCGCTTGCCTTCATCAGCGTCGGGCTATCAGGCGCTTCGTGTCGCCCCCAAGTCGCCCCCCCAAGTCGCCCCCCAAGTCGCCCCCCAAGTCGCCCCCCAAGTCGCCCCCCAAGTCGCCAGGCGACCTTACCTTTGAATTACGCCAGCGGATATAAAAAAGGCGCCCGCAGGCGCCTTTTCAGGGTGAACAACGATTACTGCAGCACGGAGATATCCGCCACCTGCAGGAACAGCTCGCGCAGCTTGCTCAGCAGCGTCAGACGGTTCACGCGCACTTCCGCGTCGTCCGCCATGACCATCACGTTGTCGAAGAACGCATCCACCGGCTCGCGCAGCGCGGCCAGCTCCACCAGCGCTTCCTGGTAGTTGCCCGCCGCGAAGTACGGCTGCAGCTTGTCGCGCAGCACCACCAGGTGGGTCGCCAGCTGGATCTCAGCCGCGTCCTTCAGCACCGAGGCACGCACGCTGTCGTTCAGCGTATCGGTCGACTTGGCCAGAATATTGGAGACGCGCTTGTTGGCCGCAGCCAGCGCGGCCGCCGCTTCCAGGGTGCGGAAGTGGGTCACCGCCTTGACGCGGGCGTCGAAGTCGGCCGGCCTGGTCGGACGGCGCGCCAGCACCGCCTGAATGGTGTCTACCGCGTGGCCTTCTTCCTGATACCAGGCGCGGAAACGGCCCAGCATGAACTCCACTACATCGTCGACCACCTTGGCGTTGGTCAGCTTGCTGCCGTACAGGCGCACGGCCTCTTCGGTCAGGGTTTGCAGATCCAGCGGCAGGTTTTTCTCCACGATGATGCGCAGCACGCCCAGCGCGGCGCGGCGCAGGGCGAACGGGTCCTTGTCGCCTTTCGGATGCTGCCCGATGCCGAAGATGCCGGCCAGGGTGTCCATTTTGTCGGCGATCGCCAACGAGCAGGCCACCAGCGACTGCGGCAACGCATCGCCGGCGAAGCGCGGCTGATATTGCTCGTTCAGCGCAACCGCCACGTCTTCCGCTTCACCGTCGTGGCGCGCATAGTGCATGCCCATCACGCCCTGGGTGTCGGTGAACTCGAACACCATATTGGTCATCAGGTCGCACTTCGACAGCAGGCCCGCGCGGGTAGCGTGGTTGACGTCGGCGCCGATCTGGCCGGCAACCCAGCCCGCCAGCGCCTGAATGCGATCGGTTTTGTCGCGCAGGGTGCCCAGCTGCTGTTGGAACAGCACGGTTTCCAGGCGCGGCAGGTTGTCTTCCAGACGTTTCTTGCGGTCGGTGTTGAAGAAGAACTCGGCGTCGGCCAGACGCGGGCGCACCACCTTCTCGTTACCGGAGATGATTTGCTGCGGATCTTTCGACTCGATGTTGGCCACGAAGATAAAGTTCGGCAGCAGTTTGCCCGCGGCGTCGTACACCGGGAAATACTTCTGGTCGCCCTTCATGGTGTACACCAGCGCTTCCGCCGGCACCGCCAGGAATTTCTCTTCGAACTTCGCGGTCAGCACCACCGGCCATTCCACCAGCGAGGCCACTTCTTCCAGCAGGCTTTCGCTCAGATCGGCCTTGCCGCCAATCTGCTGCGCCGCCAGCTCGGCGTCGCGCTTGATCAACGCCTTGCGGGCTTCGTAATCGGCGATCACCTTGCCGCGTTCCTGCAGGATCTGCGGGTATTGGTCGGCGTTGTCGAGGCTGAACTCGGCTTCGCCCATAAAGCGGTGGCCGCGCACGGTGCGCGCAGATTCAATGCCCAGCACGGTGCCCGGGATCAGCTCTGAACCCAGCAGCATGGTGACGGTGTGAACCGGGCGCACGAACTGCACCTCGGAATCGCCCCAGCGCATCAGTTTCGGGATCGGCAGTTTGGACAGCGCGGTGCTGACCATACCGGCCAGCAGCAGCTGGGCGGACTGGCCCTTGACGTGGGCGCGGTACATCAACCACTCGCCTTTGTCGGTCACCAGGCGCTCGGCCTGATCGACGGTGATGCCGCAGCCGCGCGCCCAACCTTCGGCCGCTTTGCTCGGCTTGCCTTCGGCGTCGAACGCCTGGGCGATAGCCGGGCCGCGTTTTTCAACTTCGCGATCGGCCTGCGCCGCGCTCAGGTTGGCCACTTTAAGCGCCAAACGGCGCGGCGCGGCAAACCAGCTCACTTCGCCGTGTTCGAGGTTGGCGTTATCCAGCTCGGCGGTAAAATTGGCGGCGAAGGATTCCGCCAGTGAACGAAGAGCCTTCGGCGGCAGCTCTTCCGTGCCGATTTCCACCAGGAAAGTCTGTTGAGTCATGGCTGCCTCTTAGTTCTCGTTCTTTTTGCACATCGGGAAGCCCAGCGCTTCGCGGGAAGCGTAGTAGGCCTCGGCAACGGCTTTGGTCAGCGTGCGAATGCGCAGAATATAACGCTGGCGCTCGGTCACCGAAATCGCCTTGCGCGCATCCAGCAGGTTAAAGGTGTGGCCGGCCTTCAGAATGCGTTCGTAAGCCGGCAACGGCAGCGGTTTTTCCAGCGCCAGCAGCGACTGAGCTTCTTTCTCGTACTGCTCGAAGCAGGAGAACAGGAAGTCCACGTCGGCGTATTCGAAGTTGTAAGTGGATTGCTCCACCTCGTTCTGATGGAACACGTCGCCATAGGTGGTGACGCCCAGCGGGCCGTTGCTCCATACCAGATCGTAAACGCTGTCCACGCCCTGGATGTACATCGCCAGGCGCTCCAGACCGTAGGTGATCTCGCCGGTCACCGGTTTGCACTCCAGACCGCCGACCTGCTGGAAGTAGGTGAACTGCGTCACTTCCATGCCGTTCAGCCACACTTCCCAACCCAGGCCCCAGGCGCCGAGCGTCGGGTTTTCCCAGTTGTCTTCAACGAAACGGATGTCGTGAATGGTCGGATCCAGACCCAGCTCTTTCAGCGAGCCCAGGTAGAGTTCCTGAATGTTGTCCGGCGATGGCTTAATCACCACCTGGAACTGATAGTAGTGTTGCAGACGGTTCGGGTTTTCGCCGTAGCGGCCGTCGGTCGGGCGGCGGGATGGCTGCACGTAGGCGGCGGCCATCGGCTCCGGGCCCAGTGCGCGCAGGCAGGTCATCGGGTGAGAGGTGCCCGCGCCGACTTCCATGTCCAATGGTTGAACGATGGTGCAGCCCTGGCGCGCCCAATAGTCCTGCAGTGTCAGGATCAGGCCCTGAAAGGTCTTGGTATCAAACTTTTGCATGTTGAATTCGCACGCGATACAAGTGGATTTAGATGGAATGCGCCAGTATACCCGTTGACCGTAAGATATACAGCCAGAATCCGGCAACAAGTGCGAATCGGTCAAGAAGCGTTGAACTTTTATGCACCCAAATGAGGCAACTGCGCCCGCAGAGTGCCGCCCTGCCGCAAAATTGCGCCGGATACCCGCCGCCAGCCGGCAAAAGCGCCGCTGGCACCGATCTTGCTGCTTCCTGACATCCAACCTGCCCAGGAGGCCTGCTGATGACCCACGCCCTGACCGACAGCCGCTATCGCTACCGCATTTTCGCCATGGTATTCCTTATCGCGCTGATCAATTACGTCGACCGCGGCGCCCTTTCGTTCGCCGCCAACGATATTTCTCATGAATTCAACTTCGACAAGGCGCAGCTGGGCGCCGTGCTCGGCTACTTCGGCTTCGGTTACCTGTTCGGTTCGCTATGCGGCGGTTTTCTCGCCGACCGTATCGGCACCAAAAAAGTCTGGCTGCTGGCCGGCGCCCTGTGGTCGCTGCTGGAGATTGCCACCGCCTGGGCCGGCGAGCTGGGCGTGGCGCTGTTCGGCGGCTCGGCGATCCTGGGTTTCGCCGCGCTGCGCATCATGTTCGGCTTTGCCGAAGGGCCGGCCTATGCGCTGATGAACAAAACCATCGCCCACTGGGCGCCGCGCAAAGAGCGGGGATTCGCGCTGGGGATAGGCCTGCTCAGCACCCAGGTCGGTGCGCTGCTGACCGCGCCTTTGGCGGTCGGCCTGCTGCTGTTGACCGGCGACTGGCGCAGCATGTTTATGCTGTTGGGGTTGTTCTCGCTGCTCGCCATTTTGCTGTTCGCCCGCGGGTTCACCGATACCCCGCAGCAACACCCGCGGGTCAACGCCGCCGAACTGGCGGCAATCGAAGCGGGACAGCAGCCCGAAGGACCGCAGCCTCGCCTGCCCTGGTGGGCGTTTTTCACCAACCGCACGCTGGTGTTCAACGCGCTGGGCTACTTCTCTTTCCTGTACGTAACCTTTGTGCTGGTCACCTGGGGGCCCAAATACCTGCAGGATACCTTTAACTACGACCTGCGCTCGCTATGGTACGTGGCGATGATCCCCTGGAGCGGCGCCTGCTTCACCGTACTGCTGGGCGGGCGCCTTGCCGATGCCCTGCTGCGGCGCTTCGGCAATCTGCGGCTGGCGCGCAATCTGTTCGCCGCGGTGACGCTGTTGCTGACCGCGATATGCTTCCTGTTGATCCCATTTATGCGCTCGCCGGCAGAAATCATTTTGCTGATGACCCTGGGCAATGCGCTGAATGCGTTAGTGAATAACGTCTATTGGTCGGTAGTGATCGATGTCACGCCGAAAGCCTCGGTGGGCGCCTACAGCGGCATGACGCTGGCGATAGCCAACGTGGCCGCCATCACCGCACCGATGCTGAGCGGGTGGTTGGCGCAACACCACGGCTATGGCGCGATGTTCTTCGCCACCGCCGCCGTCTCCTTCTGCAGCATGCTGTGCATGACGCTGCTGCAACCGGAAAAGAAAATAGCCATGCCCCCGACGGCGCCGGGAACCTCCAAGCTGCAGCGAACCTCCTACTGAACGCCCACCCGCGCCGTTCGTCTCTGCCTGAAACCGTTCGCGCTTTCAGGCAGAGAATAATTCCGCTGGTTTTTATCACGGGAATATCTTGCCGGTGTTGAGAAACCTCCCTACAAGTAAATAGAATGAAAAAAACGATAACTCAGTGTTATATGATGCCTTTATCAGTAGCGCGCACCCGTCGGCTAAAATTTACTTGCCATAGTGACTCTGTTAGGATAAATAATTGGAGTTGCCTGGCGGTTGAAAATTTAATTAGGGAAAATATTTAAAATGATAGAGCTCTTTGACGTAAACTATAATCTCCTGTCCGATAATAGATCAAGAGAGTTATTCTCTCTTAGAAAGAAAACGTTTAAAGATCGTCTCGATTGGATCGTCAGTTGTGAAAACAACATGGAATTTGATGAGTATGACGATCGCCACACCACTTATGTTTTTGGCACCTATAAAGACCAGGTTATTTGCAGCCTGCGATTTATCGAAACCAGAAACCCTAATATGATCAGCGGCGGCGAATTTAACGCTTATTTCAATAATATCAGCCTGCCCGAAGGCAATTATGTTGAAGCCAGCAGATTATTTATCGATAAAGAACGCGTTAAAGCCCTGCAGCTTCGTCGGCAGCCAATCAGCGCGATCCTTTTCCTTTCCATGATTAATTACGCCAGAAGTTCGGGTTATCAGGGCATTTACGCCATTATCAGCCACCCTATGTTGGTTATTTTCCAACGCTCGGGGTGGGAGATATCGGTGGTGGAAACCGGTTGTTCCGAGAAAAACCAAAATATTTATCTGGTTTATATGCCAATAGACGATGCCAACCAGCAGCGGCTGATCGCGCGCATCGCTCAGCAAACTCGCCTGCCGGACAACCCTATGAGCGCATGGCCGTTATCGTTCCCCGTCCGGGAGCAGCGGGCGGATCAGCTGCAGCTCAACGCCTAACCTGATGGCGTGCTTGGCATTGGTAACGCCCAACTTCTTGACCGCATTGCCAATATGATATTTTACTGTGGTGAGCTTTATTCCCAGGATAAGCGCGATCTCCTGATAGGATTTCCCCATGCTTGCCCAGTAAATAATCTCATTCTCACGCTTCGAAAAGAACTCCCGCTGATTCATTCGTTCAAAGTCCGCTGAAGTATTCACGCTCTGATAATTTTCCGTGAGCTTTTCATGCGTAGTAATCAACAGCATCTGAATTTTTTCTTTGTTGTTTTCGAGCTGTTCTTCTATATCCTCGTCACAATGCTCATCCAGCATAATGGAGAGCACAACCAAATTATGATTATGATCGTGCAGCACGAAAGTATAGCCATTTATCACATTGTAATTTTTAGCCATATCAAAAATTTTTGGCAATTTAAGCCCGGAACCGATCTTGAGATCTTTATCCCAGGTGAATGGCGTTATTCTGTGCGATGCGGTAATCAATACGGGATCGATAAATTGATAGTTGTTTTTAATATAAAACTCAAACCATTCCGTTCTATTTGAAATGATGGAAAAATTGGCCGGATTCCTTTTATTCATTATCGCATAAGCATATTTTATATTATTGTATACGCTCAGCTGCTCTTCCAAATGATTTTTTATGGAGGTGTTAATGACTTCGTTATTGAAAAATAAATTAGACACGCATCAATCCTCTTAAAAAACCAAGATTCCATCATAAATAGCGAGCGAATTATAACATAGAGTTATTCCCTAGCATAATCATATTAAAAAAACCCTGTATATTTACATGGTTAATATAATAACTCATAACGAAGAAAACCGCAGATGCAAATAAACCAAGTTTATTAGCGCTGATGAAATAAAATCTTATCTTCGATTGCGGGATATTAAGGCGGAACGAACGGGCGGCAGGGACAAAGTAACCTTGAGTTAACGCTTATTAAACATAAATTTAATAATTGTGCAGCGTTTTATAAACACTATGGCGAAATGGCATTTTGACGGAGCGGGGTCGATCGGTACGCGGAGCCGCTGACAACGGGCTTTACACCCGAGACAGTGCCGCCACGGGAGAAACAAATTGACAGTGAATATTTGGTTATACAATAATAAGTAAAATTTTTCCCTGGTGTTGGCCAAATGGCTACCTGATCCTTTATAGGATCAGTTTTTTTTTGTGCTGCAGAAGCTTCTTGTTATACAACAACAATAAGCACTTTTATCCGCGAATGATAGTTGTACTAAAGTACAGTTTTGCCTGCACCTTTCCCCCCGAACGCTCCCTCAACGCCCGATAGCCCCCCCTTGCCACAGGCTCAGAAACGCGCGCTGACGCCGACGTTGTACATAAACTGCTCGCCGCTGCTCAGCCCGCCGGTTTGCGATACCGTCGCGAAAGCCGCCACCCGATCGGTCAACGGCATATTAGCCCCCAGGGTAACGTCCACCCAGTTTTTATCCTGATCGGCGCTGTCGCGGGTAAACGAGGTTTGCGTCGATTTCAGGCCGCCGCCGGCGCGATAGACGTCGTCGCCGAACTGGTGCTGATAGCTCACTTCCGCATAGGGGTTAAACAGGCCGAAGCGGGTATCCAGGCGCCATCCCAACGCGCCAATCTGTGAGTGGTAGGTCTGATCGTTGAAGCGCATGGCGGTGCTGTCGTCACCGTTTTCGCTGTACCCCGCAACCCGGCTGTAATCCCAGGCAAATTGCGCCATCGGCCCGGTCGTCAGATAAGACGTGATGGGGAAATCATAACCGGCGGCAATGCGCGCTCCCCACTGCTTGCCGGAGGTCGAGCCGGTCTCGGTGCGGGCCAAAGGCCCAAGCTGCATGCTGCGGCGAATATCGTCATAGTCCATTGCAGCATAGTGCAGATCGGCATTCACCCACCCCCGCTCGAAGAACGCCAGCGAGGTAAACGCCGATAGCAGCAGGCCGCGCGCCTTATACTCGTAACGGCTGGACGGTTGCTGATCGTCGTTGGCGCCGGAAATCAGCGCGCCGAACAGCCAGCCGTCGGTCAGCTGATAGTCCACCCCCAGCGTCAGATTATGCGTCGTGGCGTTGCCGTCCCCCGCCGCCAGGTTAGCGGAGTAATCATAATGCTGGCCGGCATAACCACCGAACACGCCCAGCGAGCCCTGAGGGTTCCCGCCGTAGCGCAGCTGTTGGAAGCGGCTGTCGAGCGTCGCGCGGCTGTCACGCGCCATCGCCGCCGTCGCCTGATTCAACGCCACCACCTGCGCCGGGCCGTCCAGCACCGCCTGGATATAATCGGCAATCAGCAGATGCGCCTGCGGGCTGGGGTGGAAATGGTCGGAGAACAGATAGGACTGGTCGCCGTCGAAGCCGGGCATGCCGGAACGGCACACCGCCGAGGAAACGCCGGCCGGGCAGGCCATGCCGGCGGTATTGGCGAAGCCGAACTGCGCCGGATTGGCGATAGCCTCACCGAACAGTTTATTCACGTCCACCCGCACGATATTGCCGCCGCCCTGCGCCAGCAGGCGGTCTTCACTCTGGTTATAGAAATCGGTCAGCTGTGCCGCCTGCGCGCTCAGGCTGTCGTAGGCGGCAATCAACTGAGCAGCGATCGCCTGCTGCACCTGCGGAATGGCGCTGCCTTGCCGGGCGGCGGCGGCCAGCGCCTCATGGATCGCCTGGGTGCGCGACGCGTTGTCCGGGGTGGTTAACGAATTGAGGCTGGCATAGGCTGCCTGTATCGCAGCGCCCTGCACCGGCGGCAGCGCCTGTTGAATGATGAGCTCCATCAGCTGCGGCGTTGAGCCGATATTCGGCACCGTCGGCACAATCACCGTGCCGGCGCCGGCGTTCAGCAAGGAGTGCACCTGTGCGGCCGCCGCAGCCGCGCTGTTGTAGGCGACGCCGGGCGCAGTGGCCGGGTTCAGCGCCGCCGCCGCCAGATCGTTACCGCCAATCCAGTGGATATACAGCCCCTCGCCGTCGGCCCGGCCATCGACCCGATTCAGGTAGCTCTGCACCTGATCCTGCGTATTGTCCGCCGGATTCAGAGCAGGCATCGCCACTCCGCCGCCTGCGGCATAGTTGTCCCCACCGTTGTCGGACGCCACCAGCGCGGCGCCAATGCGCTGCGCCAGCACCTCGTCATACAGCAGGTGCCGATCGCCATCATAGGTAAACCGACCGTTATTGCCGGTGTCGCTCAGGCTGTCGCCAAACACGTAGAGCTGGTCGTAAGCCTGAACCGGGGTAGCCATAGAACATAATATTGCCACTGCAAGCGCCGCCGGGCGCGGCATGCACGTTATTTTTAGAGGCATGAATCGACTCCTGAGAGCCAGCAAAAAGGAAGCGTCGTTTTTATCATTGGCCTTTTTCAGTTCCGGCCATGTAGTAAATATTGCTGGCTTTTTCGCCACGTCAAGTCAGGCGATGATAAAACAATCAGAGACTTGCCAAGCACGCCGCTTCGGGCGATTATTACTGTAAATAAACACAGCATAGGGACGATCAATATGGCAGATGAACGTTGCGGTTGGGTGACGGCAGATCCGTTATATCTCGAGTATCACGATAAGGAATGGGGCGCACCGACCACCGATGCGCGCGAGCTGTTTGAGATGCTGTGCCTGGAAGGCCAGCAGGCCGGTTTGTCCTGGATCACCGTGTTGAAAAAACGCGAAAATTATCGCCGCGCCTTCCACGATTTCGATCCGCAACGGGTGGCCGCCATGACCGAACAGGACGTGGAAAGGCTGCTGCAGGACAGCGGCATCATCCGCCACCGCGGCAAGATAGAAGCCATCATCACCAACGCCCGGGCCTATCTGGCGATGGAGGCGGCCGGTGAAGACTTCGTCGCCTTCATCTGGCAATTTGTCGGCGGCCAGCCGCAGCTTAATGGCTGGCAAGCGCCGAACCAGGTGCCGGCCAAGACCGAGATCTCGGACGCCATGTCCAAGGCGCTGAAAAAACGCGGCTTTAAATTTATCGGTTCCACCATCTGCTATGCCTTTATGCAGGCCAGCGGGCTGGTGAACGATCATCTGACAGGGTGCCTCTGCTACCCAAAGCCGCACTGATCCGCCCCTGCGGCCCGGCCGATGTCGAACGGCTGATGGCATTGTGGCTGCCCAGCACCATCGCAGCCCACCCGTTCGTGGCGGAAGAATACTGGCGGCAAAGCGCCGCGCTGGTACGGGAAAATTACCTGCCGCGAGCGCAAAGCTGGGCCTGCTGGCAGGGGAATGAGATCGTCGGTTTTATCAGCGTGCTGGATGAGCAGTTTATCGGCGCGCTGTTTGTCGAGCGCCAGTTTCACGGGCGCGGCGTCGCGGCGGCGCTGATGACGCATGTGCAACAGCGCTATCGCCGATTGAGCCTGGAGGTCTACCAGCAGAACCTGCGCGCCTGCGCCTTCTATCATAAGCTGGGCTTTCGCACTGCACAGCGGCTGTTCAACGAGGAAACTCAGGCCTATACGCTGATCATGAACTGGCCATCGATCGAAAACCCCGCGCTTTACGGTTAAAAAGGGCGCATCCGGCCATCGGGTGCGCTCAATTAGGAATTCGCTGCATGGTGCAGCCCCGCGTTTTGCCGCATAACAAACTCCAGCGCCTATGCACTTATAATTTGTCACCTTTTTCTCCGGAACTGCCGGTGATTAAAGGCGTCATAGTTGCGCGGCCGTGCGGTTTGGGCTGCACGTCCAACGGATTTTAGCGCCCCCCGCGATTGGATTGGCGCATACCGATTTTGATGCCATTAAGGAAAAAAACATGAAAAAACGCATTGCGATTATTGCCGGCGCGGTGAGCATGGCGCTCACGCTGTCGGCCTGTACCACCAACCCCTACACCGGCGAATCAGAAGCCGGTAAATCCGGCATCGGCGCAGGCATCGGCGCCGCCTTGGGCGCCGGCGTCGGCGTGCTGTCCTCCTCCAAAAAAGACCGCGGCAAAGGCGCGCTGATCGGCGCGGCCGCCGGTGCGGCGCTGGGCGGCGGCGCGGGCTATTACATGGACGTGCAGGAAGCCAAGCTGCGCGACAAGATGAAAGGCACCGGCGTCAGCGTAACCCGTCAGGGCGACAATATCGTGCTGAATATGCCGAACAACGTGACCTTCGACAGCAGCAGCGCCACCCTGAAACCGGCGGGCGCCAATACCCTGACCGGCGTCGCCATGGTGCTGAAAGAGTACCCGAAAACCGCGGTTAACGTGGTTGGTTACACCGACAGCACCGGCTCTCGCACGCTGAACATGAACCTGTCGCAACAGCGCGCCGACGGCGTCGCCAGCGCGCTGATAACCCAGGGCGTCGCGGCAAACCGCATTCGCACCTCCGGTGCCGGCCCGGACAACCCGATCGCCTCCAACAGCACCGCGGAAGGCAAGGCGCAAAACCGCCGCGTCGAGATCACCCTCAGCCCGCTGCAGTAATCCCGTGCGGGGCGCTACGCCCCGCCGTCTCATCTTCTTACGCCATTCAACATTCCCGGCTCCGCGCCCGGTGTGATAGTCTCCTTGGCAATTAACCAGGGGAGATCGGCTGTGAGCAGTGTGAAAGCGATGCGTGCTTCAGGGCGCGCCACCATCAGCGATGTGGCAAAAACCGCCAAAACCGGCAAGACCAGCGTGTCGCGCTACCTGAATGGCGAGCAGCATCTGCTTTCTGACGATCTCAAACGGCGCATCGAGCAGGCTATCCAGCAGCTCGACTATCGGCCAAGCCAGATGGCGCGCAGCCTGAAGGGCGGCCAAACGCGGCTGATTGGCCTGATCCTCGCCGATATCACCAACCCCTATTCGGTCGACGTGATGCGCGGCATCGAAGCCGCCTGCCGCCAACATGGCTTTACCCTGCTGGTGTGCAACACCAACAACGAGGTCAACCAGGAGCAGCATTACCTGCAGCTGCTCAGCAGCTATCGGGTAGAGGGCATCGTGGTTAACGCGGTCGGCATGCGCGAAGAAGCGCTGTCGACGCTGCAGCAATCGATGCTGCCAATGGTGCTGATCGACCGTAAAATCCCCGACTTCGCCTGCGACGTGGTGGGCCTGAACAACCACGAAGCGGCGACCACCGCCACCGAACACCTGCTGCAGCAGGGTTTTGAGGCGATCCTGTTTCTCAGCGAACCGATCGGCACGGTCAATACCCGGCTGGAGCGTCTGCACGCCTTCAATCAAACCATGGCCAAACACTCCGGGCTGCTGGCCGAACAGGCGGAAATCCCGCTCAACGACCAAGCGCAGCTGGAGCAGGTGCTGAGCGATTTCAGCGGCCGCCATCGCGGCATGCGCAAGGCGGTGATCTCGGCCAACGGCGCACTGACGCTGCAGGTGGCGCGCGCCATGCGCCGGTTGGGCATCCAGTGGGGCGGCGATATCGGCCTGCTGGGGTTCGATGAGCTGGAATGGGCCGAACTGGCGGGCGTCGGCATCACGACGCTGAAACAACCGACCTACCGGATGGGCCATGCGGCGTTGGAGCAGTTGGTGCAACGCATTCAGGGTCTGGATACGCCTATCGGCGAACAGATGTTCTCCGGCGAACTTATCGTGCGCGGCTCCACCACCCGCTAACCTCCCACAATGGGCGCGCTCTGCGGCGCCCCCTCCCTCTCGCCTAAGATTTGCGGCTATTTTTTGCGCAGCTTCGTGATTGCGATCATATTTTTACACTCTGTCGCTTTTGATTGGAACCGGTTCCATTTAACGTACCGGTAACAGCATCGGTGGCAGCAACGCCGCCTCAGGAGCAAAAATGAAAAAAGAAATTATCGTGGTGACCGGCGCATACGGCACCGATACCGTTCACCAGTACGGCGGGCAGGCCGCTTTACTGCCGATCATCGCCGGCGCGGGTGCCGACGGCGTGGAAATTCGCCGTGAACTGTTTTCCGAACCGGAGCTGGCCACCCTGCCGGCCCTGGCGCAGGAGATTGAACGCCAGCAGCTGTTCGCCGTCTATTCCGCCCCTGAGGCGCTGTTTACCGAACAACACGCGCTCAATCCCAACCTGCCGGCGCTGCTGGCCGAGGCCCAGACGCTGAATGCGCGGCAGCTGAAGCTGTCCCTCGGCCACTATCAGCCGGGCTTTGACTTCACCGAGCTGAAGGTGGCGTTGGAACAACACCCGGTCAAGCTGGTAGTGGAAAACGACCAAACGCCGGACTGCGGCATCCTGTCGCTGCTTAACGCCTTCTTCCACGCGGCGGAAGATAACCATCTGCCGGTCAGCATGACCTTCGATATGGCCAACTGGCACTGGGTGGGGCAAGACGCCTTCGCCGCCGCGGAACGCCTGGCGCGCCACGTCAGCTATGTGCACGTTAAAGCCGCCACTCAAGGCCCGCGCGGCTGGCGCGCAATCGCGCTGGACGATACCGACGGCAGCTGGCGCGATCTGCTGGCCCGCCTGCCGCAGGAGGCGCCGCGCGGCATCGAGTTCCCGCTGCAGGGCGACAGCCTGGAAGAGGTCACCCGTCACTACGTTAACCTTCTGCGTGCGGAGTAAGCATGATGACAATGCTGACAACGGCGCCTGACGCGCCATTAGACGTGGTCACGCTGGGTGAAGCCATGGCGATGTTCGTGGCGACGCAAACCGGCGATCTGGCCGAGGTGGAAAGCTTCACCAAACGCATCGCCGGCGCCGAGCTGAATGTGGCGATTGGCCTGTCCCGCCTGGGACTGAACGTGGGCTGGGTCAGCCGGGTCGGCAACGACGCGTTCGGCCGCTTTACTCTGCAGCAGCTGAAAAAAGAGGGCATCAACCACCGGCAGGTGACGGTCGACGGCCGCTACCCGACCGGTTTTCAGATCAAATCCAAAACCACGGATGGTACCGATCCCAATGTGGAGTACTTCCGCAAAGGCTCCGCGGCCAGCCACCTGTCGACCGCCGATTTCAACCGCGACTACTTCGGTTCCGCGCGCCATCTGCACCTGAGCGGCGTAGCGGCGGCGCTGTCCGGCCAGTCGCTGGCGCTGTGCCACCATGCCGCCCGCGAAATGCGCGCCATGGGCAAAACCATTTCCTTCGACCCCAACCTGCGGCCGGTGCTGTGGTCCAGCCAACAGGTGATGATCGAGCAGCTGAACCAGCTGGCGTTTGCCGCCGACTGGGTGCTGCCGGGGTTGAAAGAGGGGCAGATCCTCACCGGGCAATCCACGCCGGAAGGCATCGCCGATTTCTATCTGGAACGCGGCGTGCAGGCGGTGATCATCAAAACCGGCCCGGACGGCGCCTGGTTTAAAACCGCCGCCGGCGATCGGGCCGCGGTAGACGCCATCAAGGTCGACAACGTGGTGGATACCGTCGGCGCAGGAGACGGCTTTGCCGTCGGTACCCTCAGCGCCCTGCTGGAAGGCAAAACGCTGAAACAGGCAGTGCAGCGCGGCAACAAAATCGGTTCGCTGGCGATCCAGGCCATCGGCGACAGCGAAGGATTGCCGACCCGCACGGCGCTGGCTGAATAACAATAAAAAAACGACTTCTCCGCAAGACGTCAGCCTCTGGCCCTACAACCAGATCGCGTCGGGAGAGCCTCTATCCCAACGGCTTTTACGTTGCAGCATGAAAGGCGTTGGGTATGCAACACCACTGAAGGAATCTGAACATGAATAAAGCGACTGTCGCGGCCAAACGCTGGTGGTACATCATGCCCATCGTGTTTATCACCTACAGCCTGGCCTATCTCGATCGCGCCAACTTCAGCTTTGCCTCGGCCGCCGGCATCAACGACGATCTGGGCATCACCAAAGGCATGTCCTCGCTGCTGGGCGCACTGTTTTTCCTCGGTTATTTCTTCTTCCAAATTCCCGGCGCGATCTATGCCGAGCGCCGCAGCGTGAAAAAGCTGATCTTCTGGTGCCTGATCCTGTGGGGCGGCTGCGCCTCGCTGACCGGCGTAGTGAGCAATATCCCGATGCTGGCCGCCATCCGCTTTATTCTCGGCGTGGTGGAAGCCGCGGTGATGCCGGCGATGCTGATCTACATCAGCAACTGGTTCACCAAATCGGAGCGCTCACGCGCCAACACCTTCCTGATCCTCGGCAACCCGGTGACGGTGCTGTGGATGTCGGTGGTGTCCGGCTACCTGATCCACGCCTTCGGCTGGCGCGAAATGTTTATCATCGAAGGCATTCCGGCGGTGATCTGGGCTTTCTGCTGGTGGGTGCTGGCGAAAGACAAACCGGCGCAGGCCAAATGGTTGAACGAAGAAGAAAAACTGGCGCTGCAGCGCCAGCTGGATGAAGAACAAAAAGGCATCAAAGCGGTGCGCAACTACGGCGAAGCCTTCCGCTCGCGCAACGTGATCCTGCTGTGCGCGCAATATTTCGCCTGGAGCATCGGCGTATACGGCTTCGTGCTGTGGCTGCCGTCTATCCTGCGCAGCGGCATGCAAATGGGCATGGTGGAAGCCGGCTGGCTGTCTGCGGTGCCTTATCTGGCGGCGACTATCGCCATGATCGTCGTGTCCTGGGCCTCCGACAAAATGCAAAACCGCAAGCTGTTCGTCTGGCCGCTGCTGCTGATCGGCGCGCTGGCGTTCTTCGGTTCTTATGCCGTCGGCGCCAACCATTTCTGGGTATCTTACGGCCTGCTGGTGATCGCCGGCGCGGCGATGTACGCCCCGTACGGCCCGTTCTTCGCCATCATCCCGGAAATGCTGCCGAAAAACGTCGCCGGAGGCGCGATGGCGCTAATCAACAGCATGGGCGCACTGGGCTCGTTCTTCGGCTCCTGGTTCGTCGGCTATCTGAACGGCGCCACCGGCAGCCCGGCCGCATCCTATATGTTTATGGCCATCGCGCTGGTGGCGGCGGTGGTGCTGACGCTGATCGTCAAGCCCGCCCGCAACGAGGTTCAGCCGCAACTGGCTTGATCTGGTTATACTTTATTTATATCTAACCCAATGGATGTTCGTGATGAAGCCTTCTATCGTATTGTACAAAAGCCTTCCCGCCGACCTGCGCGAGCGGCTGGAACAGCACTTTACCGTGCACGCCTTCGACGGCCTGAACCCGGATAACCGCGACGCGCTGCGCCAGGCGTTGCAGCAGGCGGAGGGGATCATCGGTTCCGGCGGTAAAATCGACGAGGCATTCCTGCAGCAGGCGCCCAAGCTGCGCGCGGCCTCCACCATTTCCGTCGGCTACGACAACTTCGACGTCGCGGCGCTCAACGCCCGTAACGTGCTGCTGATGCACACGCCAACGGTGCTGACCGAAACCGTCGCCGACACCATCATGAGCCTGGTGCTGGCCACCGCGCGCCGCGTGGTGGAAGTGGCCGACCGGGTGAAAGCCGGTGAATGGCAGGGCAGCATCGGCCCGGACTGGTTTGGCGTCGACGTGCACCATAAAACCATCGGCATCCTGGGCATGGGCCGCATCGGCCTGGCGCTGGCGCAGCGCGCGCACTTCGGTTTCGGCATGCCGGTGCTGTACAACGCCCGCCGCACTCACGCAGAAGCCGAGGAGCGCTTCAACGCCCGCCGCTGCGATCTGGACACCCTGCTGGCCGAGTCCGACTTCATCTGCATTACGCTGCCGTTGACCGACGAGACCTTCCACCTGATCGGCCGTGAACAACTGGCGAAGATGAAAAAGAGCGGCATATTGATCAACGCCGGCCGCGGCCCGGTGGTTGATGAACAAGCGCTGATTGAGGCATTGCAAAACGGCACCCTTCACGCCGCCGGGCTGGATGTGTTCGAGAAAGAGCCGTTGCCGGCGTCTTCAGCGCTGCTGACGCTGCCGAACGTGGTGGCCCTGCCGCATATCGGCTCGGCCACCCATGAAACGCGCTACGGCATGGCGGAATGTGCGGTGGATAATTTGATCGCCGCGCTGACCGGCACGGTGAAAGAAAACTGCGTGAATCCGCAGCTGCTGCAGCGGTGATTTAACGGGGCCGGTTATCTGCGGAGAGCCGGCTCGAATTGTCTTCCGGCATAGCGCCGCGCCGCGGGTGAAACAGCGCCTGCAGCTGGTGCTCTTCGGCGAAGTCTCGCAGTTCGGCTTCCTGAATCGCCTGCACGATCTCTTCCCGCCATCCTTTATCCGTCATTCGTCGTCTCCTTATTCCGTTGAACGCATCCAATCTGACCCAGGACGCGCATAAAACCAAGCGGTATCTGTCCGAAAAAGCTCCCCCTGCGCCCTCCTCCCCTAAAAATTAGCGGCGGGATGAGGCCGTTTTTTTCGCCTTTGTCACACTGAGCGCTACCTTAGGATAGATACGCTTCCCGCCGCACGTAAGGAGAGCCATGAAACGCCCGATCCTTCCTCTGTTAATGTTGCTGTCGCCGCCGGCAATGGCCGGCTGGGCGCTGCAAGGCCTGCCGGCTTTTGAGGAGCCCGCCGCCGGCCTGTTCGTCAGCCAGGCGACGCTGGCCAAAGGCCAACTGCCGCTGCAGCTGTATCAGGATCGGCAGTGCTGGCAGCCGACGACGGCGGTGAAGCTGAACCAGAGCCTGTCGCTGCAGCCCTGCGGTACAAATTCGCCGGTAAACTGGCGGCTGTTCCGCGACGGCGATTATCAGGTGCGGATCGATACCCGCAGCGGCACGCCGACGCTGCAGCTCAGCCTGAAGAGCGCGCCGCAGGCCGCCGCGGCCGCCGTCACCCGCAGCTGCCCACGCTGGGACGGCAAGCCGGTGACGCTCGACGTCTCCGCCACCTTCGCCGAAGGCGAAACGCTGCGCGACTTCTATTCCGGCCAGACGGCGCAGGTGCGCCAGGGCAAAGTCACCCTGCAGCCGGCCGAGGGCAGCGGCGGGATGCTGCTGCTGGAATCCGCCGGGGTAAGCCAGCCGGCGGCCTTCAGCTGGCGCAACGCCACGGTGTATTTCGTGCTTACCGACCGCTTTGAAAACGGCAATCCCGCCAACGATCACAGCTACGGCCGCCGCAGCGACGGCATGCAGGAGATCGGCACCTTCCACGGCGGCGATCTGGCCGGCCTGACGCAGAAGCTGGATTACCTGCAGCAGCTCGGCGTCAACGCCCTGTGGATCAGTTCGCCTCTGGAACAGATCCATGGCTGGGTCGGCGGCGGCACCAAGGGCGATTTCCCGCACTACGCCTACCACGGCTACTACGCGCTGGACTGGACCCGGCTCGACGCCAATATGGGCAGCGAGCAGGATTTGCGCACGCTGATCGAACAGGCGCACCGGCGCGGCATCCGCATACTGTTTGACGTGGTGGTGAATCACGTCGGTTACGCCACGCTGGCGGATATGCAAGAGTTCCGGTTCGGTTCGCTGTACCTCAAGGGCCAGGAACTTGAAAAAACGCTGGGCAAACGCTGGAACGACTGGCGGCCTGGCCCCGGCCAAAATTGGCACAGCTTTAACGATGTCATCAACTTCAGCGACCAGGCAGGCTGGAGCAAATGGTGGGGGAAAAACTGGATCCGCACCGATATCGGCGACTACGACTCACCGGGCTATGACGATCTGACTATGTCGTTGGCTTTTCTTCCGGACATCAAAACCGAGGCGCCAGGCGCCAGCGGCCTGCCGCTGTTCTATCGCCACAAGCCCGACACCGCCGCACATGACATTCCCGGCGCCACCACCCGCGACTACCTGACCACCTGGCTCAGCCAGTGGGTGCGCGATTACGGCATCGACGGCTTTCGCGTCGATACCGCCAAACACGTGGAAAAACCGACGCTGGCGCTGCTGAAACAGCGCGCTGCGGCGGCGCTGGCGGCGTGGAAAGCCGAAAATCCGCAGCAGGCGCTGGACGATGCGCCGTTTTGGATGACCGGCGAAGCCTGGGGCCACGGCGTGATGAAAAGCGACTATTATCAGAACGGCTTCGACGCGATGATCAACTTCGATTTTCAGGACCAGGCGTCGCAGGCGCTGGGCTGCTTCGCAGATATCGACGCCACCTACCGCCAGATGGCCGATAAGCTGCAGGATTTCAACGTGCTGAGCTATCTCTCCTCGCACGATACCCGGCTGTTCTTCGCCGACGACGCCAAAGGCTCTCTGCCGCTGCAGCAGCGGGCGGCGGATCTGCTGCTGTTGGCGCCGGGGGCGGTGCAGATTTACTACGGCGATGAAAGCGGGCGGCCGCTGGGGCCAACGGGGTCTGACCCTCTGCAGGGTACCCGCTCCGATATGAACTGGCGCGAGATTGCGGGCGACAAAGCCCCGCTGCTGGCCCACTGGCAACGGCTTGGCCAATTCCGCGCCCGCCATCCGGCGATCGGCGCCGGGGTGCAGCAGCCGCTGCCAAACCCAGGCTACTACGCCTTCAGCCGCCGGCTCGGCGAAGACAGGGTGATGGTGGTGTGGGTTGGCGATCGGTCACAATAATCCAGAGGAATATGCTAACAAACGGCTGTTGAGCAACCTTTATGCCCAATAGCCGAATTGTCCGCCGCATTGCACCGGGGTTTGTCTGGCGGTATGGTGGGCCATTACCTGCTAAAAACATTACTGCTGCACCTATGACTTTTTCACTTTTCGGCGACAAATTTACCCGTTACGCGGGCATCACCCGCTTGATGGACGACCTGAACGAAGGCCTGCGCACCCCCGGCGCCATCATGCTCGGCGGCGGAAATCCCGCGCAGATCCCCGAGATGGAAAGCTACTTCAAACAGCTGTGCCAGGACATGCTCGATCAGGGCAAGCTGACCGAGGCGTTGTGCAACTACGACGGCCCGCAGGGCAAGGACGCGCTGCTGAAAGCGCTGGCCAATCTGCTGCGCGACGAGCTCGGTTGGCAGATCTCGCCACAGAATATTGCACTGACAAACGGCAGCCAAAGCGCGTTTTTCTACTTGTTCAACCTGTTCGCCGGCCGCTACGCCGACGGTTCACGCCGCCGCGTGCTGTTCCCGCTGGCGCCGGAATACATCGGCTATGCCGATGCCGGGCTGGACGAAGGGCTATTTGTTTCGGCCAAGCCGAACATCGAGCTGCTGCCGGAAGGCCAGTTCAAATATCACGTTGATTTTGAACACCTGAATATCGGCGACGATATCGGCATGATCTGCGTGTCGCGCCCAACCAACCCGACCGGCAACGTGATCACCGACGAAGAGCTGATGAAGCTCGATCTGCTGGCGCAACAGCGCAACATCCCGTTGGTTATCGACAACGCCTACGGCGTGCCCTTCCCCGGCATCATCTTCAGCGACGCCACCCCGCTGTGGAACCCGAACATCATTCTGTGCATGAGCCTGTCGAAGCTCGGTCTGCCGGGTTCGCGCTGCGGCATCGTGATCGCCGACGAAAAGGTGATCGGCGCGCTGACCAACATGAACGGCATCATCAGCCTGTCACCGGGCAGCATGGGGCCGGCGATGGCGGCGGAAATGATCGAACGCGGCGATTTGCTGCGCCTGTCCAACGAGGTGATCCGCCCGTTCTACAAACAGCGTGTGGAACACACCATCGAGATCATTCGCCGCTACCTGTCCCCGGAGCGCTGCCTGATCCACAAGCCGGAAGGGGCGATTTTCCTCTGGCTGTGGTTCAAGGATCTGCCGATCACCACCGAGCTGCTGTACCAGCGCCTGAAAAAGCGCGGCGTGCTGATGGTGCCTGGGCACTACTTCTTCCCGGGGCTGGAGCATGAGTGGCCGCACACCCACCAGTGCATGCGCATGAACTACGTGCCGGACCCCGAGAAGATTGAACGCGGGGTGGCGATCCTGGCGGAAGAGATCGAGCGCGCTCATCAGGAAGGCTGACCCCGAGCCGTTTGAAAATCGACCGCTAAAGAGATGCGATGCATAACGCAGCGGGGGAGGCCCATATGGACCTCCCCCGTATCATTATCGCCGTTTTAGACGGTTATTTGGCTTCCAGCTCCGGCGTGCCGCCGATGGCGATGCGTTGCGGCTGCAGCGCCTCCGGCACCTGACGCACCAGATCGATATGCAGCAGGCCGTTTTCAAATTTCGCTTCGGAAACCTGCAGGTGTTCCGCCAGGGTAAACGTCAGCTGGAATTCTTTGCACACCAGCCCCTGGTGCAGATACTCGACCTGTTTTTCCGGCGGGGTCGGCTTGCCGCTGACGGCCAGCCGCGGGCCTTCCACCTCGATATCCAACTCACTCTGCCGGAAACCGGCCAGCGCCAGGGAGATGCGATAATGGTTGTCGTCGCTTTTCTCAATATTGTAAGGCGGGAACCCCTGAGGTTCCTGACCACCCATAGAACTGGCTAATTTATCAAAACCAATCCATTGACGCAGAAGCGGGGATAAATCGTAATTACGCATAGGGACAACTCCTTCTATTTAAGCGAGATGTGTTTATTCAGCCCCCTGACGGCAGGCTAACGACTATTGCAGATTCACCGGCGCGACGTCGTGCCGGTAAAATAAGAATTATTTAATTTCTATGCGGCGCGGTTTTAGTGTTTCCGGCACGATGCGTTGCATATCGATATACAGCAGGCCGTTTTCCAGTTTGGCGCCCTTAATGTGAATATGTTCGGCCAGCTGGAATTTACGCTCAAAATTTCGCTCGGCAATGCCTTGATACAGATAAGTTTTTTCTGCCGGCTCATTATTATGGGCACCGCGTACAATCAGCAGATTGTCTTGCGTGGTGATCTCCAGCTCCAGCTCGGCAAACCCGGCCACCGCAATGGCGATACGATAATGATTTTCATCCACCAGCTCGACGTTATAAGGGGGATAGCCGCCGTTACCCTGGCTTTGTCCAGCCTCCAACGCATTAAACAGACGGTCAAAACCGATCGCGGAACGGTATAGCGGGGAAAGATCAAAGTTGCGCATAAAACGGCCTCCTAAGGCACTTCAGCGAGGTTTTAATAAATAAGCCTTCCACTCTGGACAGGCTAATTGGCCAGAATTCCCTTACGGCAAATTCTTAATTTGGCCTTGCTAACAAAATGGGGGTCAGTTTCATCATTTCAAGCCGACGGCAGGCAAAAAATTGACAATCAATGCTGCGAATGTTTTTTTATCACTTACACTAAAGTGAGAGAACCGCCACAGAGCGGGACTTTACTTCTTTTAAAACATCAACGGGATGTTATAAATCAGGATATTTTAGGGGCACAGCAACCCTGCAGGATGGATTAATGACAACGATAAAAGTGATAGCGACCAGCTGCATGCTGTTAGCGACCAGCGGTTGCTCCAGCGTAATGAGTCATACCGGCCCGAATCAGGGCTACTATCCCGGCACCCGCGCCAGCGTGGATATGCTGAAAGACGACAATACCAGTTGGGCGATGATGCCGCTGGTGGCGTTGGACCTGCCCTTCTCGGCGGTGATGGACACCGTGCTGCTGCCTTACGACTACCTGCGCTCCGGCAGCGACGGCACGGCAGACTCCCCGAAAGCGCGCATCCTGCGCAGCGAACAGCAAAACCTGGCGACCACCGGCAACCCGGGCCAGGGCGCCGATACCACGACCCACTAATTTTGCCGGCAGCGGGCGGCGTATCGCCCGCCGCCGCAACGCCTAGGCTTCAGCGACAAAAATCTGGCTGAAGCCCGCGACTTCACGCATAAACGCCACTTTTTTACCGTCAGGCGAAAACACCACCGCGTCGCCCGACGGCGGCTGCACGCTGCGCTGCGTCAAACGCCGCATGCGCCCGCCGGCGATATCGCACAGCATCACGCTGTTGTCGCTCACCAGCGCCACCCTGTCGCCCTGCGGGTGCCAACTGAACGCCGACTGCACGCCATGCTCACTGCGGGTGACCTGGCGCGGTTCGCCGCCGTTCGGCGACACCGTCCACAGTTGCACCACGCCGTTATCGTCTTTCATCAGGAAAGCTATCTGGCTGCCGTCCGGCGAGCTGCGCAGCCAGTGGCGCGGCGCGGTGGCCACGCCGGGGTAGCGCCGCCCGCCGGTAAAGGTCAGGCGCCGCTGGCACACCCCGAGCGGCGGAGCCGGCAAGCCGTGCTCGGTGCCCTGAATCGGCCGCCCGCCCGCTTTGGCGTAGTCGGCGTCGTGGTGCGGCAAATCGACCATAAACACCTCCGGCAGCTTCTCGCCGGCGGCGGACAGCGTGTCGCCGATAAACGCCAGCGCCCAGCGTTGCCGCTGGCCGTCGGGCTTCAGGTAGCCATTGCCGCCAATCCAGCCTTCCTCATAGGCGCGCGTGATCTGATCGCTGCCCGGCTGCGGTTGCGGCGTGGTCTCGCTGACCAGCACGCAATAATGGCTGCCGTCGTATTCACGCGGATGCTGCTTGGGTGGATTCACCCCCTGCAGCGGCACGGCAATGCCGACGTTGCGCAGATCCAGCGCCGGATCGCGCTCATGCATCACGTGGTCGTTATAGGTAAAGCTAAGCCGGCTGCCGTCCGGGCTGAATACGTGCACATGGCTGCCGCCGCGCAGCGCGCCGGGAGTGTAAGGCGCGGTAATGTCCAACGCATCGAGGGTGATGGCCAATTCGCGGTCCGGTTCGCTGACGATCACCCCGCGGCGATGGTGAAAATCGTAATGCCAGGCGCTGTCCGGGTGTTCCGGGCCATGGATAAAGACGTAACGGGCAGGCGCATCGGGGCTGACGGTGACCACACCGACGTGCGCGCCGTGCTGGGCGCGGTACACCACCTCGACCTCGCCGCTGGCGACATTGACCCGCTCGATGCTCAGGCCGGTGAAGGAAGCGCCGCTCGGGCGCACGTCGTAGGCCAGCCACTGGCTGTCCGGCGTCCAGACGTTGATGTTGGTTAACTGATGTCCTCGCGGATCGAAAGTCAGCTGTGTTTCCCGATGGCTCATGGCGGCTCCCCTGCGCATGCTGGCACGAGCCGCCATCTTACCGGATCGGCCAGCGCGTTTCATTGCGCCGGCCGGGGATGGGAAAAGATTAGTTTTTCAGGCTGGCGAATTCGTCCTTGGCCTTTTGCAACTGGGCGATAAAGGCGGGTTCGGCATGCAAACGCGCCACGATGGCCGACGCCACCATGCGCGCCGCAGTCACGTCGCTTTGCCAGTGATAACCGCAGATAACCCGGCTTTGGCCCATATCATAGCCGCGCTGCAGGATTTCGCCCTGCCTGGCGGGGTTGATTTCAGCCAGCACCAGCGCGGTCGCCCAGCCGATGGTGGTATGCCCGGAAGGGTAAGAACCGTTCTTCGACAGGGTGCTTTCTTCGTCCGGCCGGCAGGTCGATTCGTTATAAAAAGCAAAAGGACGAATGCGCATATAGTGATTTTTTGCGCTGCGGGTCGCCAGATCCCCGGCGTCTTCACGCATTTTCATCACCAGCTTAAACAGCTCCGGCGCTTTCTGCTGGGTTATTTCCACGCCGAAGGCGTTGGAAAATGCGGTGGCGACGCCGTCTCCGGCAACGTGGGCGTCATCATAAGCCTGCTTGCCCCTGGCGGTATTGCGCACTATTTTCCCGGCGTCGTATTGCGCCTTGTCATTAAGGAAATCGATGCTGTCCATCGCCGGTGGCGGCGGCAGCAATGCCAGGCTATCTATGGACTGCGACTCTTGCAGAAAATACACCTCAGGCTGGGTGGTGACATCTTTGGCGGCAAATGAAAACGGCGTTAACGCGGCACTGGTTAACGCGGCTAATAATATTTTTTTCATATTTATTCCCTAATTAAAATAATTAATTTTGATGCGACTTCCTTGAAGCAAATAATTTAAAGATATGGCCGGTTAACTATAAATTAATAAGAATTTTTCACCTCAATAGCGATCACAGAACGCAACATTGCTTTTCTGACCGAATCTGGGGTTTACAAAGAATACTAAAAAGTACAAACTGGATTTTTAAGTCTACAAACCGCCTACAGGAGCCGGTATGAGCCACCTCTTCGATGCCATCGTTTCCGCCCATCAACAGCTGCGCCCACAGCTTTCCGTGACCCCGCTGGAGCGCAGCGTGCTGCTCTCGCAGCAGCTGGGCTGCGAGCTGTATCTGAAATGCGATCACCTGCAACCGACCGGTTCCTTCAAATTCCGCGGCGCCAGCAACAAGCTGCGGCTGCTGAACGACGAACAGCGCCGCCGCGGCGTGATTGCCGCCTCCTCTGGTAATCACGGCCAGGCCATGGCGCTGGCGGGCCGGCTGATAGGCGTGAGCGTAACGGTATACGCGCCGGAAACCGCGGCGGCGGTCAAGCTTGAGACCATCCGCGCGCTGGGCGGCCAGGTGGAGCTGGTGCCGGGCGATGCGCTGAACGCCGAACAGGCGGCCGAGAAAGCCGCCCATGAACAGGGCAAGGTCTATGTCTCCCCCTATAACGACGAGCAGGTGATTGCCGGCCAGGGAACCTGCGGTATGGAGCTGGTTGAGCAGCAGCCCGATCTGGACGCGGTATTCGTGGCGGTGGGCGGCGGCGGCTATATTTCCGGGATAGGCACCGTTCTGAAGCGATTGTCGCCAAAAACGCAGCTTATTGCCTGCTGGCCGGAGAACGCCACCAGTATGTATAGCGCGCTGGAGGCCGGCCATATCTTCCCGGTGGACGAACAAGATACGCTGTCCGACGGCACCGCCGGCGGCGTCGAGCCAGGCGCCCTGACCTTCCCGCTGTGCCAGCGGCTGATCGATCGCAAAGTTTTAGTCAGCGAAGCGGAAATCAAAGCGGCGATGCGCCAGATAGCCGCCAGCGATCGCTGGATTATCGAGGGCGCGGCCGGGGTGGCGCTGGCGGCGGCGATCCGGCTGGCGCCGGAATTCCAGGGTAAGAAGGTGGCGGTGGCGCTGTGCGGTAAAAACATCGTGCTGGAGAAATACCTCAGGGCAATCGCCGATGAAGACCGTTAACCGCCGGCAGATCCTCGAGGTTTTCGATGCCGATAGCCTCACCTTACTGCAAAAAGAAGGCTTTATCGCCCATTCACAGCAGCGGGTGCAGCAGCCCCCGGTGCAGCATTTCCTGTTCGCGCAGGCCGGCGGCGACTGCTGCGTCAAATCCGCCTGGCTGGAGGGGGATGAGCAGTTTGTCATCAAGGTTTCCACCGGCTTTTATCGCAACCCGGCGCAGGGGCTGGCCAGCAATCAGGGGCTGATGATGGCCTTTTCCGCCCAGACCGGCGAGCCGCAGACGCTGCTGCTGGACGAAGGCTGGCTGACGGCGCTGCGCACCGCGCTGGCCGGGCGCATCGCCGCCGAACTCTGCGCCCCGCCAAATATTCAGGCAATCGGCATTATCGGCTGCGGCATGCAGGCCAGGCTGCAGCTGCAGCAGCTGAAAGCGGTGACCGCCTGCCGCGAGGCGTGGCTATGGGGCCGCAGCGAGCCGGCGCTGCGCGCCTTTCGGCGCGACGCCGAAGCCGAGGGCTTTCGGGTGCAGATTACGCAGGATGCGGCGCAGCTGGCGGCACACTGCCAACTGATAGTCACCACCACCCCCAGCCGCGAGCCAATTCTGCAGGCGGCGGACATCCGGCCCGGCACCCATATCACCGCGGTGGGTGCCGACGCCGACGGCAAACAGGAGCTGGCGACCAATCTGGTGGCCAAAGCGGATGTCATTGTGGTCGACGCGCTATCGCAATGTTCGCAATACGGCGAGATAGCCACGGCTTATCGCCAGGGTTTGCTGGCATCGACGCCGATCGTCGAACTGGGCGCCGCGCTGCGGCAGGGGGGAAAGGCGCGCAGCGACCCGCAGCAGATCACCCTGGCCGATTTAACCGGGCTGGCGATTCAGGACGCACAGATAGTGAAAGGCATTTTAGCCGCGCTGTGAAGGGGCGCCAAAGCGCCTCAGGTTCATCTGTTAAGCACTTGCAATCATAAATCCCCTGCCTGCAATCAGCGCCCGAACTCACAGCGAGTAAGATCAGGCCTATCCTTCCTCTTTTGTATCAGCCACCACACAACAAATGATAATAATTATCATTTGAATTTTATTTCTGACACGCCCATAGTGCTGTTTATGCATACAGTCCTATGTGTGTACATACCGGCTTTGGCCGTACCTCGATACGCAGTCCACGATTTTTCCTGCCCCCAGGTACACGTCCAGATGCCGTTTAACCGTCAGAAAGGATATTAAAAGAGGGAATTATCATGGCTGAACAAAAGCAAAACGCGCAGGTACTTAACGGCGTCAATGAAGATATTACCGAGCTGAAATCGTTGTCCACGCTGCGCAAACGCGTGGTCAGCGACGGCGAAATCGTCTCCAAATCCGCCAACGGCTTTCGATTGGCCAACGGCAACACTGGCGTGATGCTGCGTAACGACGGCCAGAACTTTTATGTCTTGGCCACGCCCGAGGGGCAGGCGCAGGACGGTTCGTGGAACACCTTGCGTCCTTTCGTCTTCAACCTCGCTTCTGGCAGGGTCGGGTTGCTCAATGGCGTTGATATCTCTGGCGGTGCGATGGTCTCGCACAATGCCGGGATCTCTACGGCAACGACCGGCCCGGCGCAGCTTATCAACGGGCAAATCTATAACTCCGCACCGGTGCACAGCGATTTCACCAGCGGAAACGTCACCACGACCATGCTGATGGGAACCCGCGTTATTCCCGGGAAAGATAATTTTGGGTTGATTTCTTACCGAGACTGGCAGGGAAACTGGAACGAACTCCAGGTCCGCCCCAACGCCGAACTTTCTGTAGGGCAATTAACCATGCGCAACCCCGATGGATGGATTTCGGCGCAGGGCAACAAAAGTGTCGATAACAATACGGGGCGCGTCACCAATGGGTTGCATCTGCAAGGTTACCAGGACCGGTATGTCAGCGTATACCACCATGAAATCCTTGGCTCTCACCATAAGCTCGTATTTCGTGTCGCTAACACTGGGGCAGACGGCTGGTTCGCTTTCCATAACGACGGTAACGCTTTTGCCAACGGCGCCTGGCACAGCAGTTCCGATGCCCGCATGAAAACCGACATCGAAAAAATTGATGGCGCTCTGGACAAGCTGGGCAACATCGGCGGTTACACCTACCTCAAACAGGGCGTGCCGGAGGCCGGGGTGATTGCCCAGGAAGTCGAGGGGGTCTTGCCGCAGTCGGTGATTCAAACCGAATTGAAGCTGAAAGACGGCAGCGAACTGAAAGATGCCCGCAGCATCAATATCAATGGGGTGGTGGCGTTGCTGGTCGAGGCGCTTAAGGAAGAGCGGGCGGCCAGAGAAACGCTGGAATCACGGTTGGCAGCGTTGGAAGCCATTATTTCAACGTCTCAAAACGCTTGAATAACGGGCAACTTGCGGGTGATTTCAACGGAGTAATTATTGCAGCTGAATAATGCAGTATTAGCTCCATCAGCCTCGAAAAAGGAGAAAGATATGGGTGAGTTTAACTATGGCGGTGGTAAAGGGGATGGGACTAGCTGGAGCTCAGAAAGGGGGGATACTCCCGATCCCGGCGGCGGTTCAAACGGTAATGGCGGCCGCGACAGCGGTAATGACAATTCTCAATCGGCCGCATTTCAACGCCAGATGACAGCGGTCAGGAATGATCAGGCGATAAAAGATATGCTGTCGAGTTTGCTAAAGCAAACCAGAGCCCTTAATCCGGCGGCGAAAGTCACTTTGCTAAGTTTAGATGCGAGCGGCGCATTGCAAATAGATATATCGGGAATGCGCAGCGATCAGATAGATGCTTTTAGTCAGATGATGAGATCGGCAAGCCCGGCAATGAAAAATGTGCTTGGGATGGACTTTAAAAACATTGAGAACGGTGCGGGTGTTATCGGCACGTTTGAAACGGGCCATAAGCTAGGAAGCTATCAAAGCTCACCTAATGGCAATAATAATGGGAATGACACTGCTGGGGAAAGTAAAGTCTCACTGGAGGCATATTCTGCAGTCATGAGAGGTGAAATACCGCCTGGCTATTGGATTGATAACAATAAGGTCATGACCGAAGTTGTTATTGAATATGAGATTAACGGCGGGGGGAAAGGAGACAGTCGGACAGGGTATAGAAAAAGCAACGTAGAAGTTCCTTCGCTCACCCGTGCCTACCGACAGTGGCAGCAGATAGTCAAAGAAGTCGCTGATGAGCAACGAAACGCGGAGGAAGCGCGAAAGGCTGAAGAAGCCCGTAAGGTTGAGGAAACACGAAGAGCCGAAGAAGCCCGCAAAGCCGAGGAAGCTCGCAGAGCCGAAGAAGCCCGCAAAGCCGAGGAAGCTCGTAAAGCCGAGGAAGCTCGTAAAGCCGAAGAAGCTCGTAAAGCCGAAGAAGCCCGTAAAGCCGAGGAAGCCCGTAAAGCCGAGGAGGCCCGCAAGGCTGAAGAGGCCAGAAAAGCCCTGTTTGCCAAGGCAGGTATTTTGGACGCCCCGGCTTACACGCCTGAAAAGGCGAACGCGGCCACTGCGGCGCTGGCTGCTGCCGGAACCCTGGCGCTCAACCGCGCCCCAGCGATGCTACAGATGTCCACGGCTGCACAGGGTGTTATGACGACCTCCAGTGAACTGGCCGGCTGGGTATCGAGCGCACTATGGCGCGGGGCTGCTGAAGTTGGCAGTATACGCACCGGCACCGCTGTCGCTGCGGGCTCGGTACTGGGCGCTTTTGCTGTCGGGTTCATTCCAACAGAGGCCGGAACGGGCAGTGGCCAGGTTCCAGGACGTGACGTCAACCTGTTTGCCCTTCAGGCAAGCCTGGCGGCAGCAGGCACAACGACAATCCAGCCCGGCATGACCTCAGTCGATTTGCCGGTGCGCGGGTTTATCACCACTGACGACAATGGCAGACAGAGTGTAAACTTTGTCAGAACAGGCGTTGGCGGCGTATCGGCCAGCGTGCCGGTGTTCAGACCGGTTCGTGATGAGCAAACGGGGCTGGATAAAATCACCCTCCCCGCGATGGAAGGGGTTCCCGCCCGGACTATACTGATAAACCCAGTGCCGACCGGGCCTGCAGCGCCTTCGCACACCGGCAACGGTTCACCGGTACCCAGCACGCCGGTACACACCGGCACCGGCATCAGGCAGGCGGACAGCATCGTCGTCACCACCTTCCCCGCCGACGTCGTCCAGGACTTGCAAGATTTTATCCTGTGGCAGCCGGATGCGTCGGAGGTCGGCGTAGAAGCCATCTATGTGATGGTCAGCAGCCCTCGATATACGCCGGGGAAAGTGACAGGCAAGGGGCAGCAAGTCGGTGACGGCTGGCTGAACAAAGCGGGTCAGGAGCTGGGCGCACCGGTCCCCAGCCAGATTGCGGATAAGCTCCGTGGTCGTGAATTTGCGAGCTTTGATGCGTTTCGTAATATGTTTTGGCAGGAGGTAGCAAGAGACGTGGAACTGAGCAAGCAATTTGATCCTGGCAGCTTAGCTACTATGAAAAATGGACGAGCCCCATATGTCAGGAAAACTGAACGTGCGGGAAAAAGAGTAAAAGCGGAACTTCATCATGTAAAATCTATAAAAGATAATGGTGCGGTCTATGACGTGGATAACCTTAGTGTTGTAACGCCTAAACGTCATGTTGATATTCATTCGAATAAATGAGGGAAGTGATATGGCCAATAAAATGCTCTCTGATTATACGGAAAAAGAATTCCTTGAATTCGTAAAAGGGATTTATAACGATACTTACCCTTCAGAAGAAGCTCATATTGATGCGGTAATGGAGTTTGAAAGACTGTCTGAACATCCATCAGGCTCTGATTTGCTATATTTTCCTGAAAATGGAAAACAGGGCCCTGATGCGGTAGTAAAAGCAATCAAAGAATGGCGCGCCAAAAACGGTAAGCCCGGTTTCAAACAGGGGTAATCATGCGTTGAGCCGCCTTATGGCTAGTAAACGTTGATGGTCATTTAAACAACGTCCAGCAAACAAGAGTTTGTTGGGCGTTTTTGTTAGTGGCGTTTTTATTCTGTAAGTTGATGTTCAGCGTCTTAGGCCGGATGCGAGCGTTTTTTAACGCTGAGCGCGTTATTCGTCCCCACTTCGCACGCCGGTACACACCGGCACCGGCATCAGGCAGGCAGACAGCATCGTCGTCACCACCTTCCCCGCCGACGTCGTCCAGGACTTGCAAGATTTTATCCTGTGGCAGCCGGATGCGTCGGAGGTCGGCGTAGAAGCCATCTATGTGATGGTCAGCAAACCTTATGGTGAAACCAACGCCAAAGGTAAGTACAGCGGCCGGGAATACAACACCAATAAGGCTGGGGGCCCCATTCAGAACCTTGATTGGAAAGGGGCCAGCATCGACCGTGCCGGCGTGGATAAGGTGAAGCTGCATACCGGGCGTTTTGAACAGACACCGGAGAACAAAGTGATGATCGATCGTCTGGAGAAAATCCTGAAGGGGGGACTGCAGCCCACCGATACTGACAGACGATTTTATACACATGAAATAAGAGAGTTGGAACGATATAGAAATCTTGGCATAAAAGACGGTGAGGTTCCTCAAAGCGTTAAAGAGCAAAAGGCCGTATGGAATAATACGCATACAGCTACACTTGAGGATTATCAGATAAACGAAAAGGAACAGGCACTTTATTCAGATGAGGCTCTACAAGCCGCATATGAGCAGGAATTAAAAGATGCTCTTGGAGGGAAGAAATAATGTCTTTGAAAGATATAGTTAAAAATGAAACGATAGAAGATGTGCTAACCTTTTTGGGGCCAACTTCTGACTACCGTAAGCTGGATCGCTTGTACACCTATAATCGCTTTGATGCGATTACTAGCGGAGAACTTTCGTCTACTTATGATGCATTGTTTCGAAAAGGGGTACTTCAGGATCAGAGTGGAAAAGTAGTAAAAGGCCCGAACTGGAAAGCCCCCGCCTTCGTAACCGAGAAAAAATACGGCATCGAATAAGCGCCGGTTCTTTTCGATAAGGGCGTTTTAAACAACGTCCAGCAAACGAGAGTTTGTTGGACGTTTTTGATGGTGGTGCGCTTAGCCTTGGGCGTTGAGCACAAACTTCTCGATGGCGCGCGCCACGCCGTCTTCGGTATTGGTGGTGGTGACAAACTGCGCCACCGCCTTCAGTTCGGGAATGGCGTTGCCCATCGCCACCCCGAGGCCGGCGTACTCGATCATCGCCGTGTCGTTAGCCTGATCGCCCAGCGTCATCACGTTTTCCCGCGCCACGCCGAGATGCTCGGCCAGCATTCTGACGCCGGCGCCCTTATCGACGTTTTTGTGCAGGATTTCAAGGAAATAAGGTGCGCTCTTCAGGATAGTGTAACGCTCCCGCGTCTCGGCGGGAATGCGCGCAATGGCGCGATCCAGCAGCTCCGGCTCGTCGATCATCATCACCTTCGGGAAGCGGATCTGGCGATCCATCTCCTCCACGCTGCGGTATTTCAACGGGATGCCGGTCATTTCCGACTCGTGCACGGTGTATTTGCCGATATCTTTGTTCGGGGTGTACAGGGTATCGAAATCGAATGCCTGGAAGTGGACGCCAAACTCCCGCGCCATCTGCTCAAAATGAAGGTAGTCCTCGAAGCCCAGGGTTTCCTGCAGGATGCAGGCGCCGTCGATCGCCTGCAGCACCAGAGCGCCGTTATAGGTAATGCAGTAATCACCAGGCCCCTGAATGTCCAACTGACGCAGGTAGTCCTGCACGCCGACGTAAGGCCGCCCGGTAGCCAGCACCACGTGCACCCCTTTGCGGCGCGCTTCGGTGATGGCCTGCTTTACCGCCGGCGTAATCTGGTGCTGCGGGTTAAGCAGCGTGCCGTCCATATCGATCGCAATCAGTTCAATAGCCATTCAAGCTTCTCCCAGTGGTTTTTTCCCATGCTAACGCGTTTCAGCCCGCGTTGTCAGCGCCAAAAAAGGCGTAAAAAAATCCGCGCAAGTCACCCGGCGCGGATTTTCAACGATCCCCTTCATACTTCAAAGTCGCCTTGATGCAACTTGAATTATTTTGGGGGATAAGGACGTTAGATATCGATATTCGCCGCTTTCAGGGCGTTTTCTTCGATAAAGGCGCGGCGCGGCTCAACCGCATCACCCATCAGGGTGGTGAACAGTTGGTCAGCGGCAATGGCGTCCTTCACGGTCACGCGCAGCATGCGGCGGCTTTCCGGATCCATGGTGGTTTCCCACAGCTGCTCCGGGTTCATCTCGCCCAGCCCTTTATAACGCTGTACCGACAGGCCGCGGCGTGACTCTTTCACCAGCCACTCCAGCGCCTGTTCGAAGCTGTCTACCGGCTGACGACGCTCGCCGCGCTCGATGTAGGCGTCTTCTTCCACCAGGCCGCGCAGTTTCTCACCCAGCTGGCAAATTTTGCGGTATTCGCCACCGTGGATGAAATCGAAGTCCAGCTGATAGTCGGTATCCACGCCGTGGGTACGGATGCGCAGCACCGGCTCAAACATCTGGCGTTCGCGGTTTTCATGGATCACGAAGTCATAGCTGCTGCCGTGCTGCTCTTTCTCGTTCAGCAGCTGCACCAGCGAACCGATCCACGCCTTCACCTTGGCTTCGTCGCTCAGATCGGCTTCGTCCAGGGTGGGCTGGTAGATCAGGCTGTTCAGCAGCGCGCGCGGGTAGCGGCGCTCCATGCGGCCGATCAGCTTCTGCACGCCGTAGTGCTCGGCCACCAGCTTTTCCAACGGCTCGCCGGCCAGGGCCGGAGCGCTGGCGTTGGTGTGCAGCGTTGCGCCGTCCATCGCGATGGCGATTTGGTACTGATCCATCGCCTCGTCGTCTTTGATGTACTGCTCCTGCTTGCCTTTCTTCACCTTGTACAGCGGCGGCTGAGCAATGAACACGTGGCCGCGCTCAATGATTTCCGGCATCTGACGGTAGAAGAAGGTCAACAGCAGCGTACGGATGTGCGAACCGTCGACGTCGGCGTCGGTCATGATGATGATGCTGTGATAACGCAGCTTGTCCGGGTTGTACTCGTCGCGGCCGATGCCGCAGCCCAGCGCGGTGATCAGCGTCGCCACTTCCTGCGAAGACAGCATCTTGTCGAAGCGCGCCTTCTCCACGTTGAGGATTTTACCCTTCAGCGGCAGGATAGCCTGGTTCTTGCGGTTGCGCCCCTGCTTGGCAGAGCCGCCCGCCGAGTCCCCTTCCACCAGGTACAGTTCGGACAGCGCCGGGTCGCGCTCCTGGCAGTCCGCCAGCTTGCCCGGCAGGCCGGCCAGATCCAGCGCGCCTTTACGGCGGGTCATTTCACGCGCTTTACGCGCCGCTTCACGGGCACGCGCCGCATCGATGATCTTGCCGACGACGATTTTCGCGTCGCTTGGATTTTCCATCAGGTAATCCACCAGCTTCTCGTTCATCAGCGTTTCAACCGCGGTTTTCACCTCGGAAGACACCAGCTTGTCTTTGGTCTGGGAAGAGAACTTCGGATCCGGCACCTTCACCGACACCACGGCGATCAGGCCTTCACGCGCATCGTCGCCGGTGGCGCTGACCTTGGCCTTTTTGCTGTAGCCTTCCTTTTCCATGTAGCTGTTCAGCGTACGGGTCATCGCGGTGCGGAAGCCGACCAGGTGGGTGCCGCCGTCGCGCTGCGGAATGTTGTTGGTGAAGCAGTAGATGTTTTCCTGGAAACCGTCGTTCCACTGCAGCGCCACTTCCACGCCGATGTCGTCTTTCACGGTCGAGAAATAGAACACGTTCGGGTGGATCGGGGTTTTGTTCTTGTTCAGGTATTCGACAAACGCCTTGATGCCGCCTTCGTAGTGGAAGTGGTCTTCTCTGTCGGAACGCTTGTCCTTCAGGCGGATAGACACGCCGGAGTTCAGGAAGGACAGCTCGCGCAGGCGCTTGGCCAGAATGTCGTATTCGAAATCGGTGACGTTGGTGAAGGTCTGATGGCTCGGCCAGAAACGCACCATGGTGCCGGTCTGCTCGGTCTCGCCAACCACTTTCAGCGGCGCCTGCGGCACGCCGTGGCCGTAGGTCTGCTCATGCACCTTGCCTTCGCGGCGGATAACCAGCTCCAGCTTCTCCGACAGGGCGTTAACCACCGAGACGCCCACGCCGTGCAGGCCGCCGGATACCTTGTAGGAGTTGTCGTCGAATTTACCGCCAGCGTGCAGCACGGTCATGATGACCTCTGCGGCGGAAACCCCTTCTTCCGGGTGAATGCCGGTCGGGATACCGCGGCCGTCATCCTGCACCGAAACCGAGTTGTCGGCGTGGATGGTCACCTGAATGTCGCTACAGTGGCCAGCGAGTGCTTCGTCGATAGCGTTGTCCACAACCTCGAATACCATGTGGTGCAGACCGGTGCCATCATCGGTGTCGCCGATATACATGCCCGGGCGCTTACGCACCGCATCCAGCCCTTTTAATACCTTGATACTTGAGGAGTCATAAGAATTCGACATCAACGTTTCTCGCTCATTTTAGTCCTGTGGTTGAACCTCTATTTTACCTTGTTCCACGCGGAACATCTTGCCCTTTTCACCGGCCATGTCGGTCACTTGTTCAGCGCTGACTGCGCTGACAAAGACCTGGGCCTGGGTGGCTTTCAGGCGATCGGCCAGCAACCGGCGACGGCCGGTGTCCAGCTCGGAGGCAAAATCATCAATCAGATACAGGCAACGCCGCCCGCTCTGCCGGGTGAGAAACTCACCCTGCGCTAAGCGCAACGCGCACATCAGCAGCTTCAGCTGACCGCGCGATAACAAATCCTCTACCGGCGTGCCGTCGGCACGAATGCGGAAGTCCGCCTTATGCGGCCCCACCGCGGTATAGGTTAACGCCCTGTCGCGCTCAAACTGGCGCTCCAGTAGCTCTCCGTAGTCGCTCTCTTTGTCCCAGCCGCGCTGGAAAGAGAAACTCAGGGCAAATTCGGGCAGAAACTGCGCGCAGGTCGCGGTAATATCCGCGGCGATCGCCTCGCTGTATTCTGCCCGCCACTCGCTGATGCGCTCGGCCAACGGGATCAGTTCCTGATCCCAGGCGCGGATCTGCGCATAGCGACTGACCTGGCGCAGCGCGGCATTGCGCTGCTTCAGTAACCGTTTCAGGTTGCTCCAGGCGGTGAAAAAACCGGGTTCGTTATGGAAACATCCCCAGTCCAGGAAAGCGCGCCGGAATTTCGGCCCGCCGTTTAGCAGGGTGAAGCCTTCGGGGGTGATCAGCTGCATCGGCAACAGCTGCGCCAGTTCGGCCACTTTGTGGCCGTCGCTGCCATCGATACGCACTTTGCTGTCACCCTGACGGCTCTTGCTCAATCCTACGGATATTTCACGTTCTGCGCCTTCGATGCGGCCGTGCAGCACGAACTCCGGCTGGTCGTGGCGGATCACTCGCCCGGCCTGCAGGCTGCGAAACGCGCGCCCGTGGCCAAGGGTATATACCGCCTCCAGCACGCTGGTCTTGCCGCTGCCGTTGGCGCCCACCAGGAAGTTGAACCCCGGCGCCAGCGCCAAATCCGCCGCTTCGATATTGCGAAAATCTTTAATCAGTAAACGCGTTAATGCCATACGACTATTTCTTATGATCGAGGGCGTAATTGTCGCAGACAGGTTGGGTGCGGACAGCGCACAGCCACCGGAGCGTACTTAATGTACGTGAGGATGGCGAGCACTGCCCAATCCCAAGCTGGCAAGTAAAATAGCCCGCCATAGATCAGAGACGCATTGGCATGACGACATAGGCCGCAGACTTGCTGGCGCCGTCCTCGATCTGCACGCTGGAGACCGAGTCGGTCAGCAGCAGGCGCACATCCTCGCACTTGAGCGCGTTCAACACGTCGAGCACGTAGCTGACATTGAAGCCAATTTCCATCTCGGTGCCGTCATAGCTGACATCCAGGATCTCTTCCGCCTCTTCCTGCTCGGGGTTGTTGGCGGTGATCTTCAGCTGGTTCTGGCTAACGTACAGGCGCACGCCGCGGAACTTTTCGTTCGACAGAATGGCCGCGCGGGCAAACGCCTGCTTGAGCAGATCGCAGCCGGCTTCCAGCGTTTTGTCGGGGTTCTTCGGCAATACGCGACGATAATCAGGGAAACGGCCGTCAACCAGCTTGGAGGTGAAGATAAAATCACCGACGTGGGCGCGAATGTTGTTGCTGCCGATCTGCAGCTGCAGCGGGGTATCGCCGCCATCCAGCAGGCGCACCAGCTCCATCACCCCTTTACGCGGCACGATCACCGAATGCGACGGCAGCTGCTGGCCGATCGGCATCGAGCACACCGCCAGGCGGTGGCCGTCGGTCGCGACGGTGCGCAGCTCTTCGCCTTCGGTTTCGAACAGCATGCCGTTCAGGTAGTAACGCACGTCCTGATGCGCCATCGAGAACTGAGTGGCTTCGATCAGGCGCTTCAGCGTCGCCTGCGGCAGGGTGAACTCTACCTCGCTCTGCCAGTCGTCCAGGTTCGGGAAGTCCGCCGCCGGCAGCGTGGACAGCGAAAAACGGCTGCGGCCGGAACGCACCAGCATGCGCTCGCTTTCCAGCGTTACCGCGATCTCCGCCCCTTCCGGCAGGCCACGGCAGATATCAAAGAATTTACGCGCGGGCACGGTGGTCGCGCCCGCCTCATGCGGCTGGGACAGGGCGACGCGCGCCACCATCTCCATCTCCAGATCGGTACCTGTCAGCAGCAGGGAGCCTTCCGTCACCTGCAGCAGCAGGTTACCCAGAATCGGCAGCGTTGGGCGGCCGCCCAGCGGGCTGCTCACCTGTTGCAGCGGTTTTAGCAGATGCTCACGTTCAACGATAAATTTCATAGCGCTAGGAAGATAATGTTCTGATTAAATTGGAGAAATCTTCTTTGATGTCGTGACTTTCCTCACGCAACTGCTCGATCTTCCGGCAGGCGTGCAACACCGTGGTATGGTCGCGGCCACCAAACGCATCGCCGATTTCTGGCAGGCTGTGGTTGGTGAGTTCCTTTGCCAGCGCCATCGCCATCTGGCGCGGGCGGGCAACCGAACGCGAACGCCGCTTGGACAGCAAATCCGCGACTTTAATTTTATAGTACTCGGCCACCGTCTTTTGAATATTGTCGATGGTGACCAGCTTTTCCTGCAGCGCCAACAGATCGCGCAGCGCTTCACGCACGAAATCGATGGTGATGGCGCGGCCGGTAAAGTTGGCGTTGGCTATCACGCGGTTCAACGCCCCTTCGAGCTCACGCACGTTGGAACGCAGGCGTTTGGCGATAAAGAACGCCACTTCGCCCGGCAGACGGATATCGTTCTCGTCGGCCTTTTTCATCAGGATCGCCACGCGGGTTTCCAGCTCCGGCGGTTCGATCGCCACCGTCAGCCCCCAGCCGAAGCGGGATTTCAGACGATCCTCCACCCCGTTAATCTCTTTCGGGTAACGGTCCGAGGTCAGGATGATCTGCTGATTGCCTTCCAACAGGGCATTAAAGGTATGGAAGAACTCTTCCTGCGAACGCTCCTTGTTGGCAAAGAACTGGATGTCATCGATCAGCAGCGCGTCGACCGAACGGTAATAGCGCTTAAATTCTTCAATGGCGTTGTTCTGCAAGGCTTTGACCATGTCTTGCACAAAGCGTTCCGAGTGCATGTAAACCACTTTGGCATTGGCCTTGCGCGCCATGATGCCGTTGCCGACCGCGTGCAGCAGGTGAGTCTTACCCAGACCGGTGCCGCCGTACAGGAACAGCGGGTTATAGGCGCCGCCCGGGTTGTCCGCCACCTGGCGAGCCGCCGCGCGCGCCAGCTGGTTGGATTTACCCTCAACGAAGTTATCGAAGGTGTGCTTTGGGTTCACGTTGGAGCGGTAAGAGAGTTCAGGCTGCGGCGCCGCGTTGTCCCAGCTCGGGCGCGAAGGCGCCGCGGTGCGCGCCACCGGCGCCGCAGGGGCGCTGCTGCTGCTGACGCTGGCGGTGACGGTCTGGCTGATGATTTGGCCGATCGGTTTGCTGCCCACTTCGAAACGCAGCAAAGGAGCATCCGTACCGCAGAAATCGTTCAGCAGACCATTGATATTGTTTAAGTACTTATCGCGAACCCAATCCAGCACAAAACGGTTAGGCGCATACAGCGCCAGGGTGTTGTCACTCAGTTCCGCCTGCAATGGGCGTATCCACATACTAAATTCTGTGGCAGGTAACTCATCCTGCAATCGGGCAAGACACTGCTGCCAAAGCGAAAGTGACACGGCGGACTCCACTCGAACAAGATCAATAATAAAGAAAAGAATCAGGCTACTTTTTATGACTCATGATTTTTTGACACATACCCGGCATCGGCTGTTTGCCTGTGGGGGATGCGAACCGCCTTTCACGGTTTATGTCCCTCGGGATCCCCGCTTGAGGGATCGCGATCGGAATGACGGATCATAGCGCAATCCGCGCAAGAGATCCTCCCCTTCATCACAGATTAGATCCATTTTATCCACAGGCCGCGGCAGGCGGCGATCTTTTCGCCGCCGTCGCCGAATTACAGGCAAGATCCCGGCCGCTGCGGGCTGATTTTTACATTGTCAACCGGTTATACCCTGTTATCCACGGCAGATCCTGCGCGATAACGCAAAGGATCGCTCCGGGATCCTTGCGATTTCACCCCGAGTCCGTATAATCTTCGCCCTACGTGTGATACCTGGTTCCTTAACGGTGCGTCATTGGCCAGACAGGATTCTGCGGTGACCACGGGCCAAAACCGGATTTTACTCCGTATTGGCAGACAACCAGGTAGGCTAGCGCAATGTGAATTGACTCAGGACTGTACAATTATTACAATCCCGCCTCTTTATGTATTGCGATTGAGGCGTCGGTCATCTTCACGCCGAGTAGCCAAACGCGTTTACTGATCAGTAATTATTTTAAGTTTAGGTAGAAATCGCTATGAAACGCACTTTCCAACCGTCCGTACTGAAGCGCAACCGTAGCCACGGTTTCCGTGCTCGTATGGCCACCAAAAATGGTCGTCAAGTTCTGGCCCGCCGTCGTGCGAAAGGCCGTTCTCGTCTGACTGTTTCTAAGTAATAAAAGCTAACCCACTGAGTGGTTAAGCTCGCTTTTCCCAGGGAGTTACGTTTGTTAACTCCCACTCATTTCACTTTCGTCTTCCAGCAGCCACAACGGGCTGGCACGCCGCAAATCACCATCCTCGGCCGCCTGAACCAGCTGGGGCATCCCCGCATCGGTCTTACCGTCGCCAAAAAACACGTCAAACGCGCGCATGAACGCAACCGGATCAAACGCCTAACCCGCGAAAGCTTCCGCCAGCGTCAGCACGAGTTACCGGCGATGGATTTTGTGGTGGTGGCCAAAAAAGGGATAGCGGATTTGGATAACCGCGCACTGACGGAAGCTTTGGAAAAATTATGGCGTCGCCACTGTCGCCAGGCTCCCGCATCCTGATCGGGCTGGTGCGAGCCTACCAGCTCGTCATCAGTCCGCTGCTTGGGCCTCGTTGTCGCTTCCAGCCGACATGCTCTCATTACGCAATTGAGGCATTAAGCAGGTTTGGCATGATAAAAGGCAGTTGGTTAGCATTGAAACGCGTATTAAAATGCCACCCCTTGAACCCAGGTGGCGATGATCCCGTGCCGCCAAAAACCGACGATAACAGAGAACACTAACGATGGATTCGCAACGCAATCTTCTCCTCATCGCTCTGCTGTTCGTGTCTTTCATGATCTGGCAGGCATGGCAAACGGACAACGCTCCGCAGCCGGCCGCTCAGACCACGCAACAGACTTCGAACGCAGCTACCGGTGATGCCGCCAGCCAGGCTGTGCCAGCCAGTGGCCAGGGTAAACTGATTACCGTTAACACTGACGTGCTGTCGCTGACCATCAACACCCGTGGTGGCGATATCGAGCAGGCTAAACTGTTGGCCTACCCGGATACTCTGGGTTCATCGACTCCATTCCAACTGCTGGAAACCACCCCGTCATTTGTTTATCAGGCGCAAAGCGGCCTGACCGGCAGAAACGGCCCGGATAACCCGGCAAACGGCGAACGTCCTCTGTTCCAGGCGGCACAGGACAGCTACACCCTGCCGGAAGGCCAGGACGAGCTGCGCATTCCGCTGACCTTCACCGGTAAAGACGGCGCAATCTACACCAAGACTTTCGTGCTCAAGCGTAACCATTATGCGGTCGGCGTTGATTACAGCATCGACAACAAGAGCGCCACTCCGCTGGAACTGACCCTGTTCGGCCAACTGAAGCAGACCACCGAGCTGCCTAAGCACCGCGATACCGGCAGCAACAACTTCGCTCTGCACACCTTCCGCGGCGCGGCGTATTCTTCCAGCGAAGACAAATACCAGAAGTATGCGTTCGACAAGGACGAGAACCTGAACGTCACCACTCAGGGCGGTTGGGTTGCCATGCTGCAACAGTACTTCGCCACCGCGTGGGTGCCGGCGACTCAGGGCAGCAACACCTTCTATACCGCCAAACCGGGCGACAACCTGTCTACCATCGGCTTCAAATCGACGCCGGTCGTGGTGCAGCCAGGTGCGCAACAGCAGCTGAACGCCACCCTGTGGGTCGGCCCGGAGCTGCAGGATCAGATGGCCCAGCTGGCGCCGCATCTGGACCTGACCGTGGATTACGGTTGGCTGTGGTTCATCTCCCAGCCGCTGTTCAAACTGCTGAAGTTCATCCACGGCTTTATCGGTAACTGGGGCTTCTCCATCATCATCATCACCTTCATCGTGCGCGGCATCATGTACCCGCTGACCAAGGCGCAGTACACCTCGATGGCGAAAATGCGCATGCTGCAGCCGAAGCTGCAGGCGATGCGTGAGCGTATCGGCGACGACAAACAGCGCATGAGCCAGGAAATGATGGCGCTGTACAAGTCGGAGAAAGTGAACCCGCTGGGTGGCTGCCTGCCGCTGATCATTCAGATGCCAATCTTCCTGGCGCTGTACTACATGCTGATGGGCTCGGTCGAGCTGCGCCATGCGCCGTTCGCCCTGTGGATCCATGACCTGTCGGCGCAGGATCCGTACTACATCCTGCCAATCCTGATGGGCGTGACGATGTTCTTCATCCAGAAGATGTCGCCGACCACCGTGACTGACCCGATGCAGCAGAAAATCATGACCTTTATGCCGGTGATCTTCACAGTGTTCTTCCTGTGGTTCCCGTCCGGTCTGGTGCTGTACTACATCGTCAGTAACCTGGTGACCATCCTCCAGCAGCAGCTGATCTATCGCGGCCTGGAAAAACGTGGCCTGCACAGCCGCGACAAGAAAAAAACCTAAGCGTATTGTAGGGGTTCGGCGCGCCGGCCCTGGCAGTAACACCAAGAGGCGGTCATTAGACCGCCTTTTTGCATATTGAATTGTCAGAGAGAACCGTTATGAGCAGCACTACCGATACCATCGTAGCCCAAGCCACCCCGCCGGGACGCGGCGGCGTCGGCATTTTGCGCATTTCCGGCAGCAAAGCCAAAGAGGCCGCTCTGGCGCTGCTCGGCAAGCTGCCGAAGCCGCGCTACGCGGACTATCTGCCGTTCCGCGACGCCGCGGGCGCCACCCTCGATCAGGGCATCGCGCTGTGGTTCCCGGGCCCGAATTCCTTTACCGGCGAAGACGTGCTGGAACTGCAGGGCCACGGCGGGCCGGTGATCCTCGATCTGCTGCTGAAGCGCGTGCTGGCGCTGCCCGGCGTGCGCATCGCGCGGCCCGGCGAGTTCTCCGAGCGCGCCTTCCTCAACGACAAACTCGATCTGGCGCAGGCGGAGGCGATTGCCGACCTGATCGACGCCAGCTCCGAGCAGGCGGCGCGCTCGGCGATGAACTCGCTGCAGGGGGCGTTTTCCAGCCGCATCCACCACCTTGTGGAAGCACTTACTCACCTGCGAATCTATGTGGAAGCAGCGATCGACTTCCCGGACGAGGAAATCGACTTCCTCTCGGACGGTAAAATCGAGGCGCAGCTCAACGGCGTGATGGCCGATCTGGACAGCGTGCGCGGCGAAGCGCGCCAGGGCAGCCTGCTGCGCGAAGGCATGAAGGTGGTGATCGCCGGGCGGCCAAACGCCGGAAAATCCAGCCTGCTCAATGCGTTGGCTGGCCGCGAGGCGGCGATTGTTACCGATATCGCCGGCACCACCCGCGACGTGCTGCGCGAACATATTCATATCGACGGCATGCCGCTGCACATTATCGACACCGCCGGCCTGCGCGAAGCCAGCGACGAAGTTGAGCGTATCGGCATCGAACGCGCCTGGAACGAGATCGAACAGGCCGACAGAGTGCTGTTTATGGTGGATGGCACCACCACCGGCGCCACCGAGCCGGCGGAGATCTGGCCGGAGTTTATGGCGCGGCTACCGCAGCGTTTGCCGATCACCGTAGTGCGCAATAAGGCCGACATTACCGGCGAAACGCTGGGCATGACAGAAGTGAATGGTCACTCACTTATTCGTCTGTCGGCACGCACCGGCGAAGGTATCGACCTGCTGCGCGACCACCTGAAACAAAGCATGGGCTTCACCAGCAACATGGAAGGCGGCTTCCTGGCGCGCCGCCGCCACCTGCAGGCGCTGGAACAGGCGGCGCAGCATCTGGTGCAGGGCAAAGAACAGTTAGTGAGCGCTTACGCGGGGGAGCTGCTGGCCGAAGAATTGCGCCTGGCGCAGCAGGCGCTGAGCGAAATCACCGGTGAATTCACCTCCGACGATCTGCTGGGGCGTATTTTCTCCAGCTTCTGCATCGGTAAATAACCGCCTGCGGGCGCCGTATCCCCCGGCGTCCGCGTTTAGTTCCTCCTCCTGCGCCAAAACTCTCCTAAGCTTATCTCAGCGATTTCAGACCGGGAGAGATAAGCAAAAATGAACGAACCTCTGGACCTGCTTGGCGTGGGGCTGGGCCCTTTCAACCTCAGCCTGGCCGCCCTGGCCTCTGAAAGCGGCGCCGTTAACTACGCCTTTCTCGATCGCAACGCCAGCTTCCGCTGGCATCCCGGCATGCTGCTGCCTTCCGCCTATATGCAGACCTACGTCCTGCAGGACCTGGTTACCGCCGTCAGCCCACGCAGCCAGTTTTCGTTCATCAACTACCTGGTAGAACAGAAAAAGATTTATCGCTTCTTAATCACCGAGCAGCAAATTATCAGCCGCGAAGAATTCTCCGACTATTTAAGCTGGGCCTGTGACAGATTAGACGGACTACAGTTTTCACAATCCGTGGAGAGCATTGATTTTGACGATGAACAGGGGCTGTTTGAGGTGCGCACCATCAATCAGACGCTGTGGGCGAAGAACATCTGTCTCGGTACCGGCCACGATCCCTGGCTGCCGAAAGCGTTTTACCCGGCGCTGGGCGACAACTGCATGCACGCCGCCGAGATAGCCCTTCGTAATCCGGATCTCAGCGGCAAACGGGTTATGGTGGTGGGCGGCGGCCAAAGCGGTGCCGATGTGTTTCTGAATGCGCTGCTCGGCCACTGGGGCGAACCGGCGCAGCTGGATTGGCTCTCGCGGCGCCCCAACTTTCAGCCGCTGGACGAGTCCGCCTTCACCAACGAATATTTTACCCCCGAATACGTCGACTATTTCTATACGCTGCCGCCGGAGATCCGCGCACGTGAAATCAAGACCCAGAAACTGCCGGCCGACGGCATCAGCAATCATACGCTGCGCACCCTGTACCGTGAGCTCTATATGCGTTTTGACGTGATGCACCAGGCGCGCAACGTGCGTTTACTGCCCCATCGCACCCTGCAGGCCATCGAACCGGCAGGCGAAGCTTTTCGGTTACGCACTCTCCATGGCCTGGAAAACCGCCAGGAAGGTTTCAGTGCGGACGTCATCATTCTGGCCACCGGCTATCGCCCTTCACTGCCGGCCTGCCTGGAACCCTTGCTGCCGCGCATCCCGCTCGACCATCAGCAGCATCTGCCGCTGCTGCCGGATTTTAATTTGGCATGGCGCGGGCCGGAGCAAAACCGGATTTATGCGGTTAATGCCGGCATACACAGCCACGGCAGCGCCGAAGGGGGGCTGAGCCTGATGGCCTGGCGTTCCGCACGCATCCTCAATCACCTGCTGGGCACACCCCATTTTGATTTGGCGCCGAACGCATCCATGATCCAGTGGTGGAGCGGCGCCGCGCCGGACGATGACCTTGCCGGGGTTGATAAATAAGATAAAACGCATACCTTTTTTTGATGATAAATCCTCGGCTTATGCTTAATCTAACACTCTTGAGTTATCCCCCCTCGGTTACGGAGTGAATAATGGCGTGTCATTTTGCCCGATGGAACCCAGCCTCCACCGTTCTGGATACCCGGAGATTATCCGCCGAGGTGATCGCCACCACCGCCACATTCTCCATTAAGCGCCGCCAACGCTTTTTGCAAGGGCGTATTTTGCTCGCCGAGCTGATGTTTTACCTGTATGGGCTGCCGACGCTGCCTCCGATAGCCACCACGCCTACCGGCCGCCCCTGCTTTGCCGATCACCACCTGCCGGACTTCAGCCTGGCTTATGCCGGCAATACGGTGGGGGCGTTGTTGAGCGCTGAAGGCAAGGTGGGGCTGGATATTGAAGTCATGCGCGCGCGCGGCGGGCGGCAAAACAAACTGCAGACGCCGCATCAAACGCCGGCGGAAAGCGCCTGGATCGGCGTGCAGGACGATCGGCTGGAAGCGGAGACCCAGCTATGGAGCATTCGCCAAAGCGTGCTGAAGATTTCCGGGCTGGGCAACAGCGGGCAATCGACGCTGCGCCTGCATCCTTTTTCCGGCCACCTGCGCTCCAGCGCCACACCCGAAGTGCAGGTGATGAGCGATGCCGACGAATACCTGAGCTGGGCCTGCGCCCGGGCGCCCGGGCTGGAACGGCTGGTGTGCTGGCAATACGAGGAATGCCAGGGCCTGCAGAAAGAGGGTGAGATCTCAGCGCGCAGCCCGGCCGTCTCTACCCGCTTCGTCAAACTGACCAACCTCACCACGTCCGGCTGAAAACCCCTTCAGTAGCGCAATGCGCTGAGATAAAACTTTCTTTAACCTATTAATTTCTGAATAAAATTGTAAAGTCAGCTAAATATTCAGCAATGGCCTATTCTCCCCTGCACGTTTGGCCTACTATTTGTTCATGTTCTACGCTGAATCTGTTCATTCGAAAAGGGAGAATCTCTATGTCAGACCAAGCATTAAAAATCGTCACCCTGCTCGGCAGCCTGCGCAAAGGCTCCTACAACGCCATGGTAGCCCGCGCCCTGCCAGGTCTGGCCCCGCAAGGCGTCACCGTCGAAGCTCTGCCCTCTATCCGTGATATCCCGCTGTACGACGCCGACCTGCAACAGGGCGAAGGCTTTCCCGCCGCGGTTGAAGCCATTGCCGCGCAGATCCGCCAGGCCGACGGCGTCATCATCGTCACCCCCGAATACAACTATTCTGTACCGGGCGGGCTGAAGAACGCCATCGACTGGCTCTCCCGCTTGCCTAACCAACCGTTGGCAGGCAAGCCGGTCGCTATTCAAACCAGTTCAATGGGGCCGATTGGCGGCGCGCGCTGCCAGTATCACCTGCGCCAGATCCTGGTGTTCCTCGACGCCATGGTGATGAACAAGCCCGAGTTTATGGGCGGCGTGATCCAGAATAAAGTCGATGAACAGGCGGAAGAAGTGATCGATCAAAGCACGCTGGACTTCCTGACCGGCCAGCTTGCAGCATTCAGCGATTTTATCCGTCGCGTGAAATGATCTTTCCTGCGGCGCCCGGCGGGTGCCGCAGCAGGACACGATGTCCATTAATTCATTAAAAAATCAAAGTCATACCATTATGCGTTTTTTTATTTTAGCGATATTTTTCACTTTCATCACCAGCCCCTCATTCGCCGCAGAAATGCGCTATCCGGCCGGAGAAGTGCCGGTGGAGCTGCCCGCACACAGCCCGCTGAACGCCCAGCGGCCGCGTTCTGCCCAAAGCCAGGAAGATAAAAAGATCGAAGCCATGTCGCTGTACCTGACGCTGATGCGCGAAGACGGCCGCAACGTCTGGGCGCCCTACCAGCTGGCCGCCTCATCGGCGGAAAAAGGGCAAACTGAACTGGCGGAACGCTATCTGCAGCTAAGCGCCAAGCGCGGGCTGTGGTACTACTACAATCTGCTGGAGGACGAGGCTTTCAACAGCATCCAGCACGGCGCCGCCTATCAGTCGATCCTCGCCGCCACCAAGGCCCGCTATCAGCAACACGCCCATCAGTTCGAAGGCAAGGCAAGCGTTGCTCTGCCCGACGGCCCCCCGCCGCAGGAGGGCTGGCCGACGGTGGTATTTCTACACACCTACGGCAAAGCCGCCACCATCAGCCCGCAAGAGCGGCTGCTGTTTGGCGAGATGGGCGTGGCCTATATCGAGCTTAACGGCACGCAAATGCTATCGGAAAACAGCTTCCGTTGGTCTAACTACAGTGACGAAAGCACCCATAGCGCCATTCAGCGTGCGGTTCAGCAACTGGCGCCGCAGCTGAAGCTGAATACGCAGCGGGTTTACCTCAGCGCGCGCGGGCAGGGCGCGCTGCACGCCGCCAACCTGATCGCCAAATACCCGCAGCACTACGCCGGCGGCTTGCTGATCGCCCCCAACGGCGGCATCAAACCGGCGCAGCAGTCGCTGGCGGCGCGCAAACGTATGGTGGTGGCGTATTACGATCGGCAAAACTTCAGCGATCGGGCGCTGGCGCTGCACTTCGCCAATTTATTCGGTGAGGAGAATCAGGTACAGACGCTGCATTTCGCCCAGGGAGAAGACGCCGCCGGCAGTTGGCAGGCGCGTTTCAAACGTCCGTTGCAGTGGGTGTTGAATCAGGCGCCGGACGCCACGCCGGAAGCATAAAGCAGCGGGGCCGACCAACGTCGGCCCCGTTTGCATCAATGGCCGTCTACGAAGACGATTTTCAGCACGAACAGCAGCGCCACCACGATCACGCAAGGGCCTATCTCGCGCCAGCGGCCGGTGCCGAGCTTCATCACGCAGTAAGAGATAAAGCCGAGCGCGATGCCTTCGGTGATCGAGAAGCTGAACGGCATCATCACCGCGGTGACAAACGCCGGCACCGCTTCGGTCAGGTCGTCCCACTTCACCCGCGCCAGGCTGGAGGTCATCAGCACCCCCACGTAGATCAGCGCGCCGGCGGCGGCATAGGCAGGCACCATGCCCGCCAGCGGCGACAGGAAGATAACCAGCAGGAACAGAAGGCCGGTCACTACGGCGGTCAGGCCGGTGCGGCCGCCAACGGCCACGCCGGACGAGCTTTCGATGTAGGCGGTAACGGAAGAGGTGCCCGCCAGCGAGCCGGCCACCGAGCTGATGCTGTCGACGTACAGCGCCTGCTTCATGCGCGGGAACTTGCCGGTCTCGTCGGTCAGGCCGGCCTTATCGGTCACGCCGATCAGCGTGCCGGAAGAGTCGAACAGGTTAACCAGCATGAAGGAGAAGATCACCCCGGCCAGGCCAAGGTTCAGCGCGCCGGCCAGATCGACCTGGCCCACCACCGAGGTGATGCTCGGCGGCATGGAGAACACGCCGCCGTATTTTACGTCGCCCAGCGCCCAGCCGATCAGGGTGGTCACCACGATGGAAACCAGCACCGCCGCATGGAAATTGCGCGAAGACAGCACCGCAATGATAAAGAAGCCGAGCGCGCCCAGCAGCACGTTGTGCGACGTCAGGCTGCCGATGGTCACCAGCGTATCCGGGTTGGCCACTACGATGCCGGCATTCTTCAGCCCCATCATGCCGATGAACAGGCCGATGCCGCTGGTGATGCCGATCCGCAGGCTGACCGGGATATTGGCTATCATCCAGTAGCGAATGCGGAAAATGGTCAGCAGCAGCAGGCCGACGGCGCCCCAGAAGATCGCGCCCATCCCCACCTGCCAGGAAATGCCCATCGCCCCGACCACCACGAAGGCGAAGAAGGCGTTCAGCCCCATCGCCGGCGCCAGCGCCACCGGCAGATTCGCCAGCAGGCCCATGAAAATGCTGCCGAAGGCGGCGATCAGGCAGGTTGTCACAAACACCGCCTGCGTATCCATGCCCGCCGCGCCCAGGATTTGGGGGTTAACGAACACGATATACACCATGGTCAGGAAAGTGGTGATACCGGCAATCGTTTCCGTACGCGCCGTGGTTCCATGCTGCTTGAGTTTAAACACGCGCCCAAGCAAGCCTTGCTCTGCGGCAAGGCCAGATACTGGTTTGGTCATTATCAGAATTCCGAAGAGAGGAATGGACAGTCGCCGGCTATCCTATAACAAAAAGTCAGGGTTTTGACGCCGCTCACAGGTTTTTTTCGCCGTCTTTACGGCTATAAACCCCAACAGGTTGTATTTGCTGATATTCATCGGAAAACCAGGATTCAGGAGTCGCAATCCTGCCCGATGGGGTTAAAGTGGGGTATCTCCCCTTTAACCAAGGACCCTTATCCCGATGGATCAGATCGACTGTATTTTATTTGATTGCGACGGCACGCTGGTGGACAGCGAAGTGCTGTGCAGCAAGGCCTATGTGCATATGTTCGCCCACTATGGCATTCAGCTGCCGCTGGAAGAGGTGTTCAAGAAGTACAAAGGGGTGAAGCTGTACGAGATTATCGATCGGGTCAACGCCGAACACGGCGTTGCGCTGGAGAAAGAAGAGCTGGAGCCGCTGTACCGCCAGGAAGTGGCTCGGCTGTTCGACAGCGAGCTGCAGGAGATCCCCGGTGCCCGCAACCTGCTGGCGCAGGTGACTGCGCCTATCTGCACCGTTTCCAACGGACCGGTCAGCAAAATGCAGCACTCGCTTGGCCTGACCGGCATGTTGCCCTATTTTGATGACCGGTTGTTCAGCGGCTATGACATCCAACGCTGGAAACCGGATCCGGCCATCGTATTTCACGCGGCGGAAAAGATGCGGGTGCCGGTGGATCGCTGCATTCTGGTGGACGACTCCCCCGCCGGCGCCCAGGCCGGCATCGCCGCCGGCATCCCGGTGTTTTACTTCTGCGCCGATCCGCACAATCCGCCGATAGACCACCCGCTGGTAACCCCCTTCGACGATTTGAGCCAGCTGCCCGCGCTGTGGCGCGAACGCGGCTGGCAACTCACCCGCGATTAGCTGGCCGGCAGCGGCGGCTTGTTGCGCCACCAGCGCCAGGACCGCTTCAGCGCCCGGGTTTGCGCGCTGAAGCGGCGGTTGACCGCATTGGCCAGCAGATCGAGCGCCAAACAGAAAATGAAGTACACCAGCGCGACGAACAAAAACACTTCCATCGGATACACCATGCTGCGATTGTTGACCTGGGTCGCCAGGAAGGTCAGCTCGCCGACGCCGACGATATAAGCCAGAGAGGTATCCTTGATCAGGGAGATCCACTGATTGATGAACGACGGCACCATCATGCGCAGCGCCTGCGGCAGCACTATCATGCGCAACGTTTGCCAACGGGTCAGCCCCAGCGACAAACCGGCCTGCCACTGCCCGGGGCCGATAGCGGCGATGCCGGCCTTCACCGCATGGGCCAGATAGGCCGAGGCGATCAGCGCCAGCGCGCACACCACGGTGGTAATTTCCGGTATATCGACGCCAAATACGATGGGTAGCAGGAAATAGGTCCAAAAAATCAGCATGATCACCGGAATGGCGCGAAAAAATCCCAACCCCGCAGCCAGCAAGCCGGCCGCCACGCCGCGCGACATCGCCAACGCCACGCCGAGCAGCGTGCCGAGAATGGCCGAGGCCACGCCGGCCATCAGGCTGATCGCCAGCGTCAGCGCCGCCCCGCCCAAAGGGCCGTCCGGCCAGGTGCCCCACAGCAGATAGCCCAGGTTGTCGTAAATTACGCTGAAATCCATCTTAATGCCCCCTCAGCGGCTTGCGCTGCTGGCGCCACATGCCCCAGCCTTCCAGCAGCGCAATGATGGCGATGTACAGCACCGTGGCGACGCCGAACGCCTGGAAGGTGCGCAGGGTTTCGGTTTCCACCTGGCGCGACGCATACGACAGCTCGGCGACGCCGATCGCCATGGTCAGCGACGAATTCTTTATCACGTTCATGTACTGCCCCAGCAGCGGTGGCAAGGCGATTTTCAACGCCTGCGGCAGCACCACATAGCGCATCGCCTGCCAGCCGGTCAGCCCCAGCGCATTGGCGGCGTATTTTTGCCCGCTGGCGACGCCGCGGATGCCGGAGCGGATCTCTTCGGCGATAAAGGCGGTGGAATACAGCGTCAGGCCGAAGAAGCCGGCAAGAAACTCAAACGACGGCCACTCAAGCGGGCCGATGTGGTGCGAGGCGTTCAGCCACTGCATGGCGCCGGCAGGCAGGATCTGCCCCGCGGCGAAATACCAGAAAAACAGCTGTACCAGCAGCGGCGTATTGCGAAATAGCGAACTGTAGGCCACCGCCAGCCAGCGCAACGGGCGCAGGCCGCTGTCGCGCATCGCCGCCAGCAGGAAGCCGAGCAGCGTAGCCGCCAGGCCCGCACAGGCGGAGAGCCATAGCGTCAGCAAAAACCCTTGCCACAGCCAGCTCAGGTATTGCGGCGCCAACAGCCAGTCCAGATTCATGGTCATTCCTTGTCTTGCAAAATGCGTCAGGGGCGCAGCAAGCTGCGCCCCTACTCTCACCTGTCAGCCTGCCGCTAATCAGGCCTTGGGCTGTTGATCCAAAGGCGCGATCTTGAAGTCGCCGCGCGGCTGGGCCGATTTGGTTTCCGGGCCGAACCAGCGATCGTAGATCTTCACCGCTTCACCGTCTTTTTCAAGCTTGACCAGCGTGTCGTTGATGGTGGCGGTCAGGCGATCTTCGCCTTTCGGGATCCCCACCCCCTGATATTCTTTGGTGATGCTGAACGGCGAGATCTCGAAGTCCGCCTTCTGCGCCGCCGGCAGGTTGCCGAGCAGGCCCACCAGCTTGGCGTCGTCCTGAGTGATCGCCTGCACGTTGCCGTTGCGCAGCGCCACAAACGCCAGCGGGGTGTCGTCGTAAGAGATCACCTTCGCCGTCGGGTAGTGTTCGCGCAGCGTGATCTCCTGCACCGTGCCCTTGTCCGCGCCGATGCGCAGCTTTTTGATGTCTTCCGGGGTTTTCAGCACGCCCTTATGGGCGATAAATTTCTGGCCGGTAGCGAAATACGGCACGCTGAAGTTCACTTCCTTGGCGCGCTCGTCGGTAATGGTGAAGTTGGCGGCGATCAGATCGACCTTCTTCGACACCAGCAGCGGAATGCGGTTGGCCGGGTTGGTGGCGCGCAGTTCTACCTTCACGCCCAACGCCTTGCCGATAGCCTCCGCGACGTCAACGTCGTAGCCCACCAGCTTTTTACTTTGCGGATCGATATAACCAAACGGCGGATTGCTGTCGAACACCGCGATGCGCACTACGCCGGCTTGCTTGATATCGTCGAGTTTGTCCGCGTGCGCGGCGCCGGCGGCGAGGCCGGTCAGGCTGGCTAACAGGGTTAAGGCCAAAGCGCGATGTTTCATAAACAGCTCCTAAGTGGTTGATGTCCTGCTGGCTGATAAGCTAGCAAGAGCCACATAGGTCAGGAAATAATATAAAAAGCTATATTTATAACCTTTATATCTTTAGGCGTTTCAGATGGAATAAAGGCGCAGAATACTGCGCCTTCTGAGGACAACGCCCGTGGAGGATTAGGCTTTTTCTTCGCCCTTGCCGTCGGAAGACAGCAGCTTTTCCAGCGCGTCGCCGCCGATATGGCGGAAATCCTGGCCTTTAACGAAGTAGAAGATAAATTCGCAGATGTTCTGGCAGCGGTCGCCGATACGCTCGATCGAACGGGCGCAGAACAGCGCGGTCAGCACGCTCGGAATGGTGCGCGAATCTTCCATCATGTAGGTCATCAGCTGGCGCACGATGCCTTCATATTCCTGGTCGACCTTTTTATCTTCGCGATAAATACGGATTGCCTCGTCCAGATCCATACGCGCAAAGGCGTCCAGCACGTCATGCAGCATCTGCACGGTGTGGCGGCCCAGCGACTCCAGGCTCACCAGCAGCGGCTGGTGCTGGTGCGAAAACTTCTCCAGCGCAGTGCGACAGATCTTATCCGCCACGTCGCCGATGCGCTCCAGCTCGGAAATGGTTTTGATGATCGCCATGACCAGGCGCAGATCGCTGGCGGTCGGCTGGCGTTTGGCGATGATGCGCACGCAGGCTTCGTCGATCGCCACTTCCATCATGTTGACCTTGGCGTCGCCTTCGATCACGCGCTTGGCCAACTCGCCGTCCTGGTTATGCATGGCGGTGATGGCGTCGGTCAGTTGCTGTTCCACCAGCCCGCCCATGGTCAGCACCTGGGTGCGGATATGTTCGAGCTCTGCGTTGAACTGGCCGGAAATGTGTTTATTTAAGTTCAGGTTATCCATGATGCGTCCTATCAACCATAACGGCCAGTGATGTAATCTTCAGTCTGCTTTTTCTGCGGCGCAGTGAACAGGTTATCAGTATCACTGAACTCGATCAGTTCGCCCAGATACATAAATGCGGTGGAGTCCGAACAACGCGCCGCCTGCTGCATATTGTGAGTCACGATCACCACGGTGTAATCGGACTTCAACTCGCTGATCAGCTCTTCAATCTTACCGGTGGAGATCGGATCCAGCGCCGAGCACGGCTCATCCAGCAGCAGCACGTCCGGGCGAATGGCGATGCCGCGGGCGATGCACAGGCGCTGCTGTTGGCCGCCGGACAGGCTGTAACCGCTCTGGTGCAGCTTGTCCTTGGTTTCGTTCCACAACGCCGCCTTGGTCAGCGCCCACTGCACGCGCTCGTCCATATCGGCGCGCGACAGCTTTTCAAACAGGCGAACGCCGAAGGCGATGTTGTCGTAAATCGACATCGGGAACGGCGTCGGCTTCTGGAACACCATGCCGACCTTGGCGCGCAGCAGGGCGATATCCTGGTTATCGGTCAGGATGTTCTGGCCGTCCAGCAGAATGCCGCCTTCCGCGCGCTGCTCTGGGTACAGCTGATACATCTTGTTGAAGGTGCGCAGCAGGGTAGATTTGCCGCAGCCGGATGGCCCGATAAACGCGGTGACCTTGTTCTTGGCGATATCCAGCGTGATGTTCTTCAGCGCATGGAATTTGCCATAGTAGAAGTTCAGATCGCGTACCTGAATTTTGCTGCTGGAAGCGTCAGTAACCATACTCATCAAGACTTCTCTCTTTTCATCAGCGCCGCCACGGCAGCGCTCAACATTTTATGAATGCTTTTTCTTGGCGAAAATCACACGCGCCAGAATATTCAGTAACAGTACGCACAGGGTGATCAACAGCACCCCGGCCCAGGCCAGCTGCTGCCATTCGGCGAACGGGCTCATGGCGAATTTGAAGATGGTCACCGGCAGGTTGGCGATCGGCTGCATCAGGTCGGTGCTCCAGAACTGATTCGACAGCGAGGTGAACAGCAGCGGAGCGGTTTCCCCGGCGATGCGCGCAATCGCCAGCAGCACGCCGGTAATGATGCCGGATACCGAGGCTTTCAGCGTGATGGCGGAGATCATGCGCCATTTCGGCGTGCCCAGCGCATAGGCGGCTTCACGCAGCGTATCCGGCACCAGCTTCAGCATGTTCTCGGTGGTGCGGATAACGATCGGCACCTGCAGCAGCGCCAGCGCGATAATGCCGGCCCAGCCGGAGAAGTGCTCCATCTTCGCCACCACGATGGTGTAGACGAACAGCCCCACCACGATCGACGGCGCAGACAGCAGAATATCGTTGATAAACCGGATGACTTCCGCCAGCCAGGATTTGCGGCCATATTCCGCCAGGTAGATGCCGGCCATGATGCCCAACGGCGTGCCGAATATCGTCGCCCACAGGATCAACAGGCCGCTGCCGGCGATGGCGTTGGCCAGGCCGCCGCCCGCGGTGTTCGGCGGCGGGGTCATTTCGGTGAACAGCGCCAGCGACATGCCGTCGACGCCCTTGGTTACGGTGGAGAACAGGATCCACACCAACCAGAACAGGCCAAACACCATGGTCGCCATCGACAGAAACAGCGCCAGGCGGTTCTTCTGCCGGCGCCAGGCCTGCATTTTGCGACGGCTTTCCGCCAGCGCTACGTTGTTTTGCATATCCATCGTCGTCACCTTAGCGGCCCTCGTTCTTGGCCAGACGCATGATCATCAACTTCGACAGCGCCAGGACGATAAAGGTAATCACAAACAGAATCAGGCCCAGCTCCATCAGCGCGGCGGTATGCACGCCGGATTCGGCTTCGGCGAATTCGTTGGCCAGCGCCGAGGTAATGCTGTTGCCCGGCATATACAGCGAAGCGCTGTCGAGTTGGTAGGTGTTGCCGATGATGAAGGTCACCGCCATGGTTTCCCCCAGCGCGCGCCCCAGGCCCAGCATCACGCCGCCTATCACGCCGTTCTTGGTAAAGGGCAGCACGATGCGCCAGATAACTTCCCAGGTGGTGCAGCCGATACCGTAGGCCGACTCTTTCATCATCACCGGGGTCTGTTCGAACACGTCGCGCATCACCGCGGCGATGTAAGGAATGATCATAATGGCCAGGATCACCCCGGCGGCCAGAATGCCGATGCCGAAAGCCGGGCCGGAGAACAGCTCACCGACGATCGGGATGCCGGACAACACCTCGCCGACCGGCGTCTGGAAATACTCGGCGAACAGCGGGGCGAACACGAACAGGCCCCACATGCCGTAAACGATGCTCGGGATCGCCGCCAGCAGCTCAATGGCGATGCCCAGCGGGCGCTTCAGCCAGTTTGGCGCCAGTTCGGTCAGAAACAGCGCGATGCCGAAGCTCACCGGCACGGCGATAATCAGCGCAATCAGCGAGGTAACCACGGTGCCGTAGATAGGCACCAGCGCACCGAACTGCTCGGCCGGCGCATCCCATTCTTTGGTCCACAGGAAGGCGAAGCCGAATTTTTGCATGCTTGGCCAGGAGGCGAAGATCAGCGAAACAATAATGCCGCCCAGCAACAATAGGGTAATCAACGCAGCCAGTCGAACCAGCGCGCTGAAGATGAGGTCACCATTTTTACCTGGTGCTTTAATGGTCGGCTTGTACTCAGCCATAGATTACTCTCTGTTTGAACCCTGGCAGACCCAAATGGGTTGGGCCCAGAAAAACTGAGTGGGGCGCGGTGAGTCCCGCGCCCCTGCGTTGTTAGTACAGCGCTTTACCGGAACTGTCTTTTACGTTGGTTTTCCATGCTGCGCGCACCTGCTCAACCACTTCGTTCGGCAGGGAAGCGTAATCCAGGTCGTTAGCCTGTTTGGCGCCGGTTTTGTACGCCCAGTCGAAGAACTTCAGCACTTCGGCGCCCTGAGCAGGGTTCTTCTGCTCTTTGTGCACCAGGATGAAAGTGGTGGAGGTGATAGGCCACGCGTTCTCACCTTTCTGGTTGGTCAGGTCCTGAGCGAAGGTCTTGCTCCAGTCCACGCCTTTGGCGGCGTTGCTGAAGCTCTCTTCGGTCGGGCTCACCGGCTTGCCGTCTGCGGAGATAAGCTTGGTGTAGGCCAGGTTGTTCTGCTTGGCGTAGGCGTACTCAACGTAGCCGATGGAGCCCGGCAGACGCTGTACGAAGGCGGCGATGCCGTCGTTGCCCTTGCCGCCCAGGCCGGTTGGCCAGTTAACGGTGGAGCCGGCGCCGATTTTCTCTTTCCACTGCGCGTTGGCTTTGGTCAGGTAGCTGGTGAACACGAACGAGGTGCCCGAACCGTCAGCGCGGCGCACCACGGCGATGTTTTGATCCGGCAGCTTCACGCCCGGGTTCAGCTTGGCGATCGCCGGGTCATTCCACTTCTTCACGTTGCCCAGGTAGATATCGCCCAGGGTTTTACCGTCCAGGGTCAGTTCGCCGGATTTGATGCCAGGAATATTGACCGCCAGCACCACGCCGCCGATCACGGTCGGGAATTGGAACAGGCCGTCAGCCGCCAGCTTGTCGTCAGACAGCGGGGCATCGGAGGCGCCAAAGTCAACGGTGTTGGCAACGATCTGCTTCACGCCGCCAGAGGAGCCGATCCCCTGATAGTTAACTTTGTTGCCGGTTTCTTTCTGATAAGAATCTGCCCACTTGGCGTAAACCGGAGCGGGGAATGTCGCACCTGCACCGGTCAGGCTGGCAGCAGCGAACGCGGACACGGCGGTCAGGGAGAAAGTCGCTGCCACAATACTGGCGACGGTGGTACGCATCAGTTTCATAATCCCTCCTAATGGGATATTTAAAATCGACTTTGAGTCGTTTTAATCAGAGTAAGTATTGCTGCAGGAGGGAAAATAGGACAGTTTGGTGACAGAAAAATGTACGCAATATGACAGTTATATTACACTCAACCAGGCCAGGTTAACTCACTATAAAAATCAGCACCTTAAATACAAAACACCTCAATTATTAATCAATAAAAAAACCGTTTTCACCCTGCCTATCCGCTTGAATATGACAACTTTTATCCAAAATGCCGCTTCAGCGTCGTTGTTGTTACCGCCATGAAAAAAGCCGGCGCAGCGGCCGGCTTTTCGATGATGCCTGAAAGAAATTACTCTACGGTGACAGACTTCGCCAGGTTGCGCGGCTGGTCAACGTCGGTGCCTTTGATCAGCGCCACGTGGTAAGACAGCAGCTGCAACGGCACGGTATAGAAGATAGGGGCCACGATCTCTTCAACGTGCGGCAATGGGATGATGGTCATGCCCTCGCTGCTGACGAAACCGGCGTCCTGATCGGCGAACACGTACAGCTGGCCGCCGCGCGCGCGCACCTCTTCAATATTCGACTTCAGCTTTTCCAGCAGTTCGTTGTTCGGCGCCACCACGATCACCGGCATATCGGCATCGATCAGCGCCAGCGGGCCATGCTTCAGCTCGCCCGCCGCATAGGCTTCGGCGTGAATGTAGGAGATCTCTTTCAGCTTCAGCGCCCCTTCCATGGCGATGGGGTACTGATCGCCGCGGCCGAGGAACAGCGCGTGATGCTTGTCGGAGAAACCTTCCGCCAGCGCTTCGATGTTTTTGTCCATCGACAGCATCTGCTCGATGCGCGCCGGCAATGCCTGCAGCGCGTGCACGATATCGTGCTCTACGCTTTCCGCCATGCCCTTCAGGCGGCCCAACCGCGCCACCAGCATCAGCAATACCGCCAGCTGGGTGGTGAACGCCTTGGTGGAGGCCACGCCGATTTCGGTGCCGGCCTTGGTCATCAGCGCCAAATCGGATTCACGCACCAGCGAAGAACCGGCAACGTTGCACACCGCCAGCGACCCCAGGTAGCCCAGCTCTTTGGACAGGCGCAGCGCCGCCAGGGTATCGGCGGTTTCGCCAGACTGAGACAGCGTGATGATCAGGCTGCCCGGGCGCACCGCCGATTTGCGGTAGCGGAATTCGGAGGCGATTTCGACGTCGCAAGGCACACCGGCCAGCGCTTCGAACCAGTAGCGCGCCACCATGCCGGAGTGATAAGAGGTGCCGCAGGCGATGATCTGCACGTGCTGTACCTTCGCCAGCAGTTCGTCGGCGCGCGGGCCCAGCTCGCTCAGGTTGATTTGGCCATGGCTGAAACGCCCTTCCAGGGTGTTTTTCAGCGCCAGCGGCTGCTCGTAGATCTCTTTTTGCATGTAGTGGCGATATGCGCCCTTGTCGCCGGCGTCGTATTGCACCTGAGATTCGATCTCAGGGCGCTCAACCGGGGTGCCCTGCTTATCGAAGATGCTGACGGAACGGCGGGTCACTTCCACCACGTCGCCTTCTTCCAGGAAGATAAAGCGACGGGTCACCGGCAGCAGCGCCAGCTGATCGGAGGCGATAAAGTTTTCACCGACGCCGCGGCCAATCACCAGCGGGCTGCCGGAACGCGCAGCCACCAGCACGTTGGGATCGCGGCTGTCCATCACCACGGTACCGTAGGCGCCGCGCAGCTGCGGGATCACCCGCTGAACCACTTCCAACAGCGTGCCGCCCTGCTTTTGCTCCCAGTGCACCAGGTGAGCAATCACTTCGGTGTCGGTTTCCGAGCTGAAACGGTAACCGCGCTCGATCAACAGCTCGCGCAGCGGCTCGTGGTTTTCGATGATGCCGTTATGCACCACGGTAATGTAATCAGAAACATGCGGGTGCGCATTCGCTTCGGTCGGTTCGCCGTGGGTCGCCCAGCGGGTATGGGCGATACCGGTGCCGCCGTGCAGTTCATGCTGCTCCGCGGCTTCGGAAAGCGCATTCACCTTGCCTACGCGGCGCAGGCGACTGACGTTGCCTTCGGCATCAACCACCGCCAAACCGGCGGAGTCGTAACCCCGGTACTCGAGGCGGCGTAAACCTTCCAACAGAATTTCTGCAATATCACGTTGCGCTACTGCGCCTACAATTCCACACATCAGTTGTATTCCTAATTAAACGCCTTTCGGGGCGCTTTCGATGTCCTGACCTGATTTTCGCCGGTTTTTACCGTGCGGCCCCGAGCCTGTAGATGGTGGGGTTATTATGTTTTGTATTGGGCTCTGCATTGGAGCGCAATATAAAACATACTCTTATACTACCTACTACCGCCCAATAGATTTCGGGCTGCAGCTAGGCGGCAAATATCAGAATCCCCAGGAGCTTACTCAAGTAAGTGACTGGGGTTCTGGCATGAAGCCAACAACGCTGCAGTTCGAAATATGAAGGGCGCCTCCTATTTCTTCTTCACCGGGCGCTGCCAGCCCTGGATATGCACCTGCTTGACGCGGCTCAGCACCAGCTCATCGTCGCCGATATCGCGGGTGACCGTAGTGCCGGCGGCGATGGTGGAACCTTTGCCGACCGACACCGGCGCCACCAGCTGGGTATCGGAACCGACGAACACGCCGTCGCCGATAATGGTCTTGTGCTTATTGGCGCCATCGTAGTTGCAGGTGATGGTGCCGGCGCCGATATTCACGTCGTCGCCAATCTCGGCATCGCCCAGATAGCTCAGGTGCCCGGCTTTCGAACCTTTGCCGAGGCGCGCCTTTTTCATTTCCACGAAGTTGCCGACGTGGGCGCCAACCGCCAGTTCCGCGCCAGGGCGTAGGCGGGCGAAAGGCCCGACGGTGCAGGCGGCCTCCAGCACTGCGTCTTCCAGCACGCTGTATGGGCTGATCTCGCAGTCGTCGCCGATAATGCAGTTCTTGATGACGCAGCCGGCGCCGATTTTCACCCGGTCACCCAGCTTGACGCGGCCTTCGATAATGACGTTGGCATCAATAGAGATGTCGCGGCCGTGGACAAGTTCCCCGCGCAGGTCGAAACGCGCCGGATCCAGCAGCATAACGCCGGCCAGCAGCAGCTTTTGAGACTGTTCCGACTGATACACGCGCTCAAGCGTCGCCAGCTGCAGGCGGTTGTTGACGCCTTCCACTTCGCTCAGGCGCGCCGGGTGCACCGCCTCAATCTTTTTGCCGTCGGCATGGGCCAGGGCGATGATGTCGGTGATGTAGTACTCACCCTGTGCATTGTCGTTGTTCAGCATCCCCAGCCAGCGTTTAAGGTCACGCCCATTGGCCACCAGGATGCCGGTATTGATTTCGTTAATCTGGCGCTGCGCTTCGCTGGCATCCTTGTGCTCGACGATGCCCACCACCTCGCCGTTTTCACGCACGATGCGGCCGTAGCCGCTTGGGTCGTCCAGTTTTACCGTCAGCAGGCCGATGCCGCCCTGCGGCTTGGCCGCCAGCAGGCGCGTGAGCGTATCGACAGAGATCAGCGGCACGTCGCCGTACAGCATCAGCACGTCTTCGTCGTCGGCAAAATGCGGCGCAGCCTGCTGCATGGCGTGGCCGGTGCCCAACTGCTCCGCCTGCAGCACCCAGTTCAGGGCGCCGTCCGACAGGGTGCTTTTCAGCAGATCGCCGCCGTGGCCGTACACCAGATGGACATTTTGCGCGCCCAGTTTCATCGCGGCATCAATGACGTGCTGCACCATTGGCTTGCCCGCCAACGGATGTAACACCTTGGGAAGATCGGAATACATGCGTGTTCCCTTGCCCGCGGCGAGGATCACCACACTCATTGCGCTGTTCGACATAAGCAACCTGATAACTCCATTTTGATAGACGAAAGTAAAACCGTTTAGTGACGAAATTACTACATATTTCTCTGCACGAACCGGGCGCAGGCCGCACGGGCATTGGCTTGCCGCAAAACCGGCTAATTTTGCGCCGCAGCGAAAAAACTGTCGGCATTCGGCGACGTTTCACCCGCCATATCGGGGGTTATACACCACAATGGCGGCCGGTTTGAAACAGTTATTTTAAAGTAAAAAAAAAGCGACCCTATAGGCCGCTTTCTTAAATTTGGGTGCCAGCTAAGCACCCAAACATTACATCGCTTTTCTGGTGAGCTCGATAACGCGCAGTTTTGCGATCGCTTTCGCCAGTTCAGCGGATGCCTGAGCATAGTCGACATCGCCATGAGAGCTGCGAATATGTTCTTCAGCTTTACGCTTAGCTTCCAGCGCTCTCGCTTCGTCGAGGTCAGTTCCACGGATAGCAGTGTCCGCCAACACGGTGACCACGCTCGGCTGTACCTCAAGGATACCGCCGGACAGGTAGATGAACTCTTCTTCACCGTGCTGTTTAACAATACGCACCATGCCAGGCTTGATGGCAGTCAGCAGCGGCGCATGGCCAGGGAAGATCCCCAGTTCACCTTCGCTGCCTGTCACCTGGATCTTTTGCACCAGGCCGGAAAACATCTGTTTTTCCGCGCTGACTACATCCAGATGGTAAGTCATAGCCATATCACCCTCCTCTCAAGGCGTTACAGTTTCTTGGCTTTTTCCACTGCTTCTTCAATGGCGCCAACCATGTAGAACGCCTGTTCTGGCAGGTGGTCATAGTCGCCGTCCATAATGCCTTTGAAACCACGGATGGTGTCTTTCAGCGATACGAACTTGCCCGGAGAACCGGTGAAGACTTCTGCCACGAAGAACGGCTGAGACAGGAAGCGTTGGATTTTACGCGCACGGGATACAACCAGCTTGTCTTCTTCAGACAGCTCGTCCATACCCAGGATGGCGATGATATCTTTCAGCTCCTGGTAACGTTGCAGAATAGACTGCACGCCACGCGCTACGTCGTAGTGCTCCTGGCCAACCACCAGCGGATCCAGCTGACGGCTGGTGGAGTCCAGCGGGTCAACGGCCGGGTAGATACCCAGAGAGGCGATGTTACGGCTCAGTACCACGGTTGCGTCCAAGTGCGCAAAGGTGGTGGCTGGAGACGGGTCAGTCAAGTCATCCGCAGGAACGTAAACGGCCTGTACGGAAGTGATAGAACCGGTCTTGGTCGAGGTGATACGTTCTTGCAGAACGCCCATCTCTTCCGCCAGCGTTGGCTGATAACCTACCGCGGATGGCATACGGCCCAGAAGTGCGGACACTTCGGTACCGGCCAGGGTGTAACGGTAAATGTTGTCAACGAACAGCAGAACGTCGCGGCCTTCGTCACGGAATTTCTCGGCCATGGTCAGACCGGTCAATGCAACGCGCAGACGGTTACCCGGCGGCTCGTTCATCTGGCCGTAAACCAGGGATACTTTGTCCAGAACGTTGGAATCGTTCATTTCGTGGTAGAAGTCGTTACCCTCACGAGTACGCTCGCCCACGCCCGCAAACACGGAATAACCGGAGTGCTCGATCGCGATGTTACGGATCAGCTCCATCATGTTTACGGTTTTGCCCACGCCCGCACCACCGAACAGACCGACTTTACCGCCCTTGGCGAACGGACAAATCAGGTCCATTACCTTGATACCGGTTTCCAGCAGGTCCTGGGAGTTGGACAGCTCTTCATAGCTTGGCGCAGGACGGTGGATCGCCCAACGCTCTTCTTCGCCGATGTCGCCTTTCATGTCGATTGGTTCGCCCAATACGTTCATGATACGGCCCAGGGTAGCTTTACCCACCGGCACTTCAATCGGGTGTTCCAGGTTGTTCACTTTCAGACCGCGACGCAGACCGTCAGAGGTCCCCATTGCGATACAGCGAACGACGCCACCGCCCAGCTGTTGCTGAACTTCCAGCACCAGTTTTTCGGTACCGTTTTCTACCTCAAGGGCATCGTACACTTTTGGTACGGCATCCTGAGGGAACTCGACGTCCACCACGGCGCCGATTACCTGGATAATCTTTCCAGTAGCCATCTTGAATCCTCTACGTAATTCGTTTACCCGTCATATTTCAAACTGCAGGCGCGTTGGCCGCCTTCCCGCAATCCGAACTATTTGGGGTAATAACCTGGTTAAACCGCGGAGGCTCCCGAAACGATCTCGGTGAGTTCCTGAGTGATGCTGGCCTGACGAGCCTTGTTGTAAACCAACTGCAGCTCTTTGATCAGGCTACCGCCGTTATCGGTTGCGGCTTTCATCGCGACCATTCGTGCGGCCTGCTCGCTGGCCAGGTTTTCCACGACGCCCTGATAAACCTGCGACTCCACATAACGGCGCAGCAAGGTATCAAGCAGCACTTTTGGATCGGGTTCATACAGGTAATCCCAAGGTGTTTTCTTCAGCTCTTCGTCATCGGCTGGCGGTAACGGCAGCAGCTGAATGACCTGCGGCTCCTGGGACATCGTATTGACAAATTTGTTGCTGACAATGTACAGCTTGTCCAAACGACCTTCGTCGTAGGCTTGCAGCATCACTTTCACCGGCCCGATCAGATCCGACAGGGAAGGTTTATCCCCCATGCCGGTCACCTGGGCAACCACGTTGCCGCCCACGGAACCAAAGAAAGAGGCCGCTTTAGAGCCAATCAGCGCCAAATCGGTTTCAACGCCTTTTTCGGACCAGCCTTTCATCTCCGCCAGCAGCTTTTTGAACAGGTTGATGTTCAAGCCGCCGCAGAGACCACGGTCAGTAGACACCACCAGATACCCGACGCGCTTAACGTCACGCTCATCCAGGTACGGGTGCTTGTACTCCAGATTCCCTAACGCAAGGTGACCAATCACTTTGCGCATGGTCTCTGCATAAGGACGGCTGGCCGCCATGCGTTCCTGCGATTTACGCATTTTGGAGGCGGCGACCATTTCCATCGCTTTAGTGATCTTTTGCGTGTTTTGCACGCTAGCGATCTTACTACGTATCTCTTTTGCGCCGGCCATCTCTGCTTCTCCTCAGTGCCAGACGGCCTGCTGTCTTTCAACAGCAGGACCGTTCGACGTTACCAGGACTGGGTTTTCTTGAAGGTCTCGAGCACGCCTTTCAGCTTGCCTTCGATCTCGTCGTTGAAGTTGCCAGTTTGGTTGATGTGGTTCAGCAGTTCGGCGTGCTCGCGGTCCGCATAAGCGACCAGAGCGGCTTCGAAGCTCACAACTTTTGCGACTTCGACGTCGTTCAGGTAACCGCGTTCTGCGGCAAACAGCACCAGAGACTGTTGTGCGACCGACATCGGCGCATACTGTTTCTGTTTCAGCAGCTCGGTCACTTTCTGACCGTGGCTCAGCTGTTTGCGGGTCGCATCATCCAGATCGGAAGCGAACTGGGAGAACGCGGCCAGTTCACGATACTGCGCCAGAGCGGTACGGATACCACCGGACAGTTTCTTCATGATCTTGGTCTGCGCTGCGCCACCCACACGGGATACGGAGATACCCGGGTTAACTGCCGGACGAATACCGGAGTTGAACAGGTTGGATTCCAGGAAGATCTGACCGTCGGTAATCGAGATTACGTTGGTCGGAACGAACGCGGAAACGTCACCCGCCTGGGTTTCAATGATCGGCAGAGCGGTCAATGAACCGGTTTTACCTTTGACTTCACCCTTGGTGAAGGCTTCAACGTATTCGGCGTTAACGCGCGCAGCACGCTCCAGCAAACGGGAGTGGAGGTAGAATACGTCGCCCGGGTAAGCTTCACGACCTGGCGGACGACGAAGCAGCAGGGAGATCTGACGGTAAGCAACGGCCTGCTTGGACAGGTCATCGTATACGATCAGCGCATCTTCACCGCGGTCACGGAAGTATTCGCCCATCGCACAACCGGCATATGGCGCCAGGTATTGCAGTGCGGCGGATTCAGACGCGGTAGCCACCACAACGATGGTGTTGGCCAGTGCGCCGTGCTCTTCCAGTTTGCGCACCACGTTAGCGATGGTGGACGCTTTCTGGCCGATAGCCACGTAAACGCATTTGATGCCGGAGTCGCGTTGGTTGATGATCGCATCGATCGCCAGCGCGGTTTTACCGGTCTGACGGTCACCGATCACCAGCTCACGCTGGCCACGGCCGATTGGAATCATGGCGTCGACGGATTTGTAGCCAGTCTGAACCGGCTGGTCAACGGATTGACGCTCGATAACGCCAGGGGCGATGGCTTCAACCGGAGAGAAACCGTCGTTCTCAACCGGGCCTTTACCGTCGATAGGTGCGCCCAGGGTGTTAACAACGCGGCCCAGCAGGCCGCGGCCAACCGGAACTTCCAGAATACGGCCGGTGCACTTAACCTTCATGCCTTCGGCCAGATCCGCGTACGGACCCATTACCACGGCACCTACGGAGTCGCGCTCCAGGTTCAATGCGATTGCGTAACGGTTGCCTGGCAGCGCGATCATCTCGCCCTGCATGACTTCGGCCAGACCGTGTACGCGGATGATCCCGTCGCTGACGGAAACGATAGTACCTTCATTGTGAGCTTCGCTCACTACATTGAACTGAGCAATGCGCTGCTTGATCAGTTCGCTGATTTCGGTGGAATTCAGTTGCATGCTCCAGTCCCCTTAAGACTGCAAGACGTCTGTCAGGCGTTCAAGACGACCGCGAACGCTGCCATCAATCACCATATCGCCGGCGCGGACGATAATGCCGGCCAGTACAGACTTGTCAATTTTGCAATTCAGCTTAACTTTGCGTGACAGACGTTTTTCCATCGCAGCGGCAATTTTAACCTGCTGTTCGTCACTCAGTGCGCTCGCAGAGAGCACTTCGACTTCGACGGTGGATTCCAGCGAGGCGCGCAGTTCGATGAACTGCTGCAGCACGGCAGGAAGAACCAATAAACGTCCATTTTCGGCCATTACACGGATAAAGTTCTGGCCATGTTCGTCGAGCTGTTCGCCACAAACCGCGATGAACGTCTTGGACAGCGTCTCTGGCGCAACCGCGCCAGACAGCAGTTCAGAAATCTGTTCATTGCGAGTGACAACAGCCGCAAACGCCAGCATGTCCTGCCAGCGCTCTACGCTTTTATGCTCAACGGCAAAGTCAAAAGCTGCTTTGGCGTAGGGGCGAGCTACAGTTACAAATTCAGACATCAGCCCCTCCCTCCTTACAGTTCAGCGACCAGTTTATCAACGATGTCGCTGTTAGCAGCTTCATCCACGGAACGTTCGATGATCTTCTCGGCGCCGGCAATTGCCAGCATCGCGACTTGCTTACGCAACTCTTCACGAGCGCGCTTACGTTCGGCTTCGATCTCAGCCTGAGCCTGCGCCACGATTTTGTTACGTTCCTGCTCGGCTTCGGCTTTCGCTTCATCCATGATCTGAGCTTTGCGTTTGTTCGCTTGCTCGATGATCACCTGAGCTTCTGCTTTAGCAGTTTTCAGCTGGTCGGTCGCATTGGCTTGCGCTAAGTCCAGATCTTTTTTGGCACGCTCTGCAGAAGCGAGACCGTCAGCAATTTCTTTCTGACGCTTCTCGATGGCAGCCATGATCGGCGGCCATACGTACTTCATGCAGAACCAGACAAACAGAACGAACGCGATGGCCTGGCCGAGGATTGTTGCGTTAAGATTCACAGCACAATGCCTCTTTAAAAGTTAATAGTGTGGTTTCAGTGTAGAGAAATTCTCTACTTACGCGACGGCGAACATCACGTACAGACCCAGACCAACAGCGATCATCGGGATGGCGTCAACCAGACCCATAACGATAAAGAACTGTGTACGCAGCAGAGGAATCAGATCAGGCTGACGCGCTGCGCCTTCCAAGAATTTACCACCCAGGATGCCGATACCGATCGCAGCACCGATTGCCGCTAAACCCATCATCACAGCGGCAGCCATGTACAGCAGATCCATACTCAGGTTTTCCATGACAGTCTCCAGTTTGTTTCAGTTTAAAAGTGCAAGTGTTTTAAGAAAATCAGTGCTCTTCAGACGCCATCGACAGATAGACGATCGTCAGAACCATGAAAATAAAGGCTTGAAGCGTAATGATCAGGATGTGGAAGATAGCCCAAGGCAAGCTCAGGACCCACTGTGACCACCACGGCAACAGGCCGGCAATCAGGATGAAGATCAACTCACCCGCATACATGTTGCCGAACAGTCGCAGGCCCAGTGAAACAGGCTTGGACAGCAGGCTGACACCTTCAAGAATCAGGTTGATCGGAATGAATACCGGGTGGTTGAACGGCTGCATGGTTAACTCTTTAACGAACCCGCCAACGCCTTTCATTTTGATGCTATAGAACAGAATCAGGATAAACACGCCCAGCGCCATCGACAGGGTAACGTTCACGTCGGCGGTAGGCACTACGCGCAGCGCAGGCAGCCCCAGAACGTGCTCGCCGATGTACGGCAGGAAGTCGATTGGGATCAGGTCCATCATGTTCATCAGGAACACCCAAACGAACACGGTCAGCGCCAGCGGAGCGATAACCTTGCTCTTGCCGTGGTACATGTCACGAACGCTGCTGTCGACAAACCCGACCACCAGTTCCACTGCGGTTTGCAGTTTACCCGGCACGCCGCTGGTGGCGTTTTTGGCCACTTTGCGGAAGATCACCAGGAAGAGAGCTCCGAGGACAACGGAGAAAAACATCGAGTCGATGTTGATCGACCAGAACCCCGTCCCGACCTGAAGCTGCGTCAGGTGGTGACCGATATACTCCTGTGGAGTCAAGACTTCTCCTGCAGACATGATGCCTCTTACCCTTATTTAGTTAAGTTCGGTAACTGTTAATCACGGCCGGTGCCACTATCTGCACCACTAACACCGCTAAATAGGTCAGGCCAAGCGGTATAAACTCCGCCTTGAACACCCCCAGCGCCACGATCAGCAAAACGATGGTGATCACGACCTTTAGCCCCTCGCCGATGGCGAACGACCAGGCAACCCGTCCGGGCGCCGGCGTCTGCGCCTGATGGCGCAAGGCAAACAGCATAAACATTGCACTCGGCAACCAGGCGGCAAGACCGCCAGCCAACGCCGAAGCGCTCCATTCCAGGCTTTTCAGCAGGAAAACAGCGCTGATCAGAACAAAAGTCATTAACTGCAGAAACAGCAGTTTGCGTGCGACTTTCCCGCTGTAAAGGGACACAGACATGACGTTTGTTCTCTCCGTACCCCAGAGGGGGTATGCTGAGTGACGTATACAACTGTTTTTGCTGTCCTGAGTCAAGCAGCAAAAAACGAGCAAATTATACGGGGCACACCAACGAATTCAATCGATAAGTAGCGAAAAGGTGAACAATTATTTAAATTGCCCCATTTCAGGCTATTTTCACAAGAAAACGGTCGGAATAATAGGGCGCATTTAATTGTCTGATTATTCCAGCGTTGCACTACGAAACGCGAAATCGATCACAATAATGTCCCTTTCTGATTTATAGCCGATGGTCAATCAAACCGTCTTTAGCAATTTGAGCGATCAAAAAATTATATAAATCAAAACATTAAAAATTAACTGTTCAAAAACAATCCGTCTACCCGATGAAAACCTTTATTGACAGCCAGCGGGATAATATTCCAACAGACAATTAACATTAGCAGCAAGGTGAAATCTTTCGCACATGATTGCTAACGTGACTATTTCCGATGGCAATTACCCTATTGTCGCTAATTAGCCGTCGTTTTTGTGTTAATCAAAAGTAAATTAACTAAAAAAAGCAGCCAATTAATTAGCCTGCTTAGCTTTATCCCTGCCGCGGCCTTTTAATTCACCCTCGTTTGATCAAAAACAAACTCAGTTTGCCTTAAGGATCACCAAATGGCGTTCGCCTTCCAGTTCAGGCACCTGCAACCGCACCACCGATTCCAGGCTGATGCCTTCCGGCAGCTGCGCCAGCTCTTCATCCGGGCGCACGCCTTTCAGCGCGTAAAAACGGCCCTGCCCTTTCGCCGGCAGATGATGACACCAGGACAGCATGTCCTGCAGCGAGGCGAAAGCGCGGCTGATGACACCGTCGAACGGCAGCTCGGCCGGGAACTCTTCAACGCGGCTCTGCACCGGCTCGACGTTGCTCAGGCCCAGCTCGTGCTGCACCTGGCGCAGGAAGCGCACGCGCTTGCCCAGGCTGTCCAGCAGCGTAAAGTGCGAATCCGGGCGAACAATGGCCAGCGGAATGCCCGGCAGGCCGGGACCGGTGCCGACGTCGATAAAACGTGAGCCCTGCAGATGCGGGTTCACCACTATGCTGTCGAGAATATGCCGCACCAGCATCTGCTGCGGATCGCGCACCGAGGTGAGGTTATAGGCTTTGTTCCACTTGTCCAACATGCCGACATAGCCCAGCAGCTGCTGTTTCTGCCGATCGGGCAGCGCAATACCTGCTGCCGCGAGCAGCGAGTCTAATTTCTTTTGCACAACGGTTCCTCTGACAGGCGCTGGCAGCCAGCAGCTCTCTGGGGCTGGCGTTACGAGGCGACTATGATAATTCAGGCCGGGAGTGATGTCAGCGGCCGTTTGCTCATCCCGTGAACAAACGGTCGCTCAAATGCGGGTTTTATGCGCTGCGGCGCAGCAGCCCCTGCTTTTTCAGCCAAATCAGCAGAATTGATATCGCCGCCGGGGTGATCCCCGAGATGCGCGATGCCTGGCCGATCGAGTTAGGCTTGTGGTCGTTCAGCTTGGCGATCACTTCGTTCGACAGGCCGGACACCTGACGGTAATCGAGATCCAGCGGCAGCACGGTGTTTTCGTTGCGCTGCTGTTTTTCGATCTCTTCCTGCTGGCGAGCGATGTAGCCTTCGTACTTGACCTGGATCTCCACCTGCTCGGCGGCCTGGGTATCGGCCAGCGCCGGCGCAAAGGCGTCTACGCTGGTCAGCAATGAATAATCCATTTCCGGACGGCGCAGCAGCTCTTCGCCATTGGCTTCGCGCGACAGCGGCGCCTTCAGCAGCGCGTTGACCTGCTCGACGTTCTCGGCATGCGGATGCATCCAGATGTCGCGCAGGCGTTGGCGTTCCTGTTCGATGTGCTCCAGCTTTTCGCAGTAGCGCGCCCAGCGCACGTCGTCCACCAGGCCCAGCTCGCGGCCTTTTTCGGTCAGACGCAGATCGGCGTTGTCTTCGCGCAGCATCAGGCGGTATTCGGCGCGTGAAGTGAACATGCGGTACGGTTCTTTGGTGCCGAGAGTGCTGAGATCGTCCACCAGCACGCCAAGGTAGGCCTGATCGCGGCGCGGCGCCCAGCCTTCGTCTTCTACGGCGTAGCGTCCGGCGTTCAGACCGGCCAACAACCCCTGGGCCGCGGCTTCTTCATAACCGGTAGTGCCGTTAATCTGGCCGGCGAAGAACAGGCCCTGAATGAATTTGCTTTCCAGCGTCGGTTTCAGGTCGCGCGGATCGAAGAAATCGTACTCGATGGCGTAACCCGGACGAATAATACGGGCATTTTGCATCCCTTCCATCGAACGAACGATCTGCATCTGCACGTCAAACGGCAGGCTGGTGGAGATACCGTTCGGATAAATTTCGTTGCTGGTCAGGCCTTCCGGTTCGAGGAAGATCTGGTGCGCGTTACGATCGGCAAAACGCATTACCTTGTCTTCGATCGACGGGCAGTAACGCGGTCCGATCCCTTCGATGATCCCGGCGTACATCGGGCTGCGATCGAGGTTATTACGGATCACGTCATGGGTTTTTTCATTGGTATGAGTGATGTAGCACGCCATCTGTTCAGGATGCTGGCTGGCATCGCCCAGGAACGAGAACACCGGCACCGGCGTATCGCCGTGCTGCGGTGCCAAAACGCTGAAATCTATGGTGCGGGCATCGATACGCGGCGGTGTACCGGTTTTCAAACGGTTAACGCGCAGCGGCAGTTCACGCAGGCGCTGCGAAAGAGAGATCGACGGAGGATCGCCGGCACGGCCGCCGCTGTAATTCTCCAGGCCAATATGGATCTTGCCATCCAGGAAGGTGCCTACGGTCAGTACCACCGCCTTGGCGCGGAACTTCAGCCCCATTTGAGTTACGGCGCCGACCACCCGATCGTTTTCCACGATAAGATCTTCCACCGGCTGTTGGAATATCATCAGGTTGGGCTGGTTCTCCAGCGCAGTGCGCACCGCTTGACGATACAGCACCCGGTCTGCCTGGGCGCGGGTAGCCCGCACCGCCGGCCCCTTGCTCGCGTTTAGTATCCTAAACTGAATGCCGGCATGATCGATCGCAGTGGCCATCAGACCGCCGAGTGCGTCAATTTCCTTAACCAGATGCCCTTTGCCAATACCGCCAATCGCCGGGTTGCAAGACATTTGCCCCAGCGTATCGATATTGTGCGTCAGTAATAAAGTCTGACGTCCCATGCGCGCCGCGGCCATGGCGGCCTCGGTACCTGCATGGCCACCACCGATGATGATGACGTCAAATTGGTCTGGATAAAACATGGAACTGCACCTCGTCGTATTGCGAACGATCGTTGTTTGCCCTGGGGTGGGGGATTCTACTCAAGTTTAGACGATCGACCAAGTGGTCAGGATCGTCGGTAATTAAAAGAAGATCTTTTTTATTTAAAGATCTCTTTATTAGATCTCTTATTAGGATCGCGATCCTCTGTGGATAACTGATTATTCGCGATGGAGATCAGTAAATTAAGGAGGATCGTTAGCTGTGAATGATCGGTGATCCTGGCGCTGATAAGCTGGGATCTAAATGGCATGTTATACACAGGTCAAAAAGCGAACCCCGGTTGTTATTGGGATAACTACCGCTTTTACCCTGCTTTTAAGCTTAGTTATCCACAATCGTTCGGGCGATCTTTGAACGAATTAGAGTAAATTAATCCAGTTTTTTACCCATTCCTCTGCCGGATCCTCAGGAATTTCGTGTTCGGTCACGTCGATCTCGAGCCGATCGCCGATCCTTTTCGCCCCTCTGGCGATCAGAAGATCGTCGATCTGTTGGATCGCACCGCAGAAGGTATCGTATTCAGAGCTGCCTAAACCGACCGCGCCAAATTGCACCTGGGACAGATCCGGCTGTTGCTCAGCGATCTGTTCCAACAGCGGCTGCAGGTTATCAGGCAGATCGCCGGCGCCATGGGTGGAAGTCACTACCAGCCAGCGGCCGGACAGGGTCAATTCATCCAGCTCTGGGCCGTGCAGCGTCTCGGTGGAGAAACCCGCGTCTTCCAGTTTTTCAGCCAAATGTTCAGCGACGTATTCGGCGCTGCCAAGCGTGCTGCCGCTGATCAGAGTAATGTCTGCCATGAATGAACGATCCCAACCTTCAACAAAGTGGCAGCATTGTACGCTGTGAATCGGCTGGGATCTACCTGTGGATAATATGGGTATAGCAATTGGCCGCTTAGGGAGTGATGGTGCGCATGATGGGGTTCTGCAGCGAGATCAGCGTCTCGGTGGACTGGATCTCGTCGATGGTCTGGATCTTGTTGATAAGTACCTGTTGCAGCGCGTCAATCGACCGGCACATCACTTTGATGAATACGCTGTAGTGGCCGGTGGTGTAATAGGCCTCTACCACTTCTTCCAGGCTTTCCAGCTTTTTCAGCGCGGAAGGGTAGTCTTTGGCACTCTTCAATATAATGCCGATAAAGCAACAAACGTCGTAGCCCAGCTTTTTGGGGTTCACGTCCACCCGCGCGCCGGTGATGATGCCGGCCTGCTTCATCTTCTCTACTCGTACATGAATGGTGCCGGGGCTGACGGCAAAATTCTTCGCCAGTTCGGCATAGGGCGTGCGCGCATTGTCCATCAGGGCGTTGAGGATGCCGCGATCGAGATTATCGATCTGATAAATTTCCGCCATTTAATCCACCGTTAATTAGTGATTGTTGAATTACACACCGGTAAAAATGAACGATTAAAAATGAAAAGGCAATATTGATTAACGGATATTGAATTAAGCTGCGGTTCTGTTGCTTAATCGATGCAACAGAGACAGGTTTATAAGAGATACGGCAATGAAAAAACAGTTTATCCAAAAACAACAACAAATCAGCCTGGTTAAATCCTTCTTCTCCCGCCAGCTGGAACAGCAGCTGGGTCTGATTGAAGTGCAGGCGCCGATCCTCAGCCGCCTGGGTGACGGCACGCAAGACAACCTGTCCGGCAGTGAGAAAGCGGTTCAGGTAAAGGTGAAAACCTTGCCGGATGCCACCTTCGAAGTGGTGCACTCACTGGCCAAATGGAAACGCAAGACGCTGGGCAGCTACGATTTCGGCGCCGGTGAAGGCCTGTATACCCATATGAAAGCGCTGCGCCCGGATGAAGATCGTCTGAGCGCGATCCACTCGGTGTACGTCGATCAATGGGACTGGGAGCGGGTGATGGGCGACGGCGAACGCAGCCTGGACTACCTGAAAAGCACCGTGAGCCGCATTTATGCCTCCATTAAGGCAACGGAAGCGGAAGTAAGCCGCGAATATGGCTTAACGCCATTCCTGCCGGAGCAGATCCACTTTGTCCACAGCGAAACCCTGCTGCAGCGTTATCCGGATCTGGATGCCAAGGGCCGCGAACGGGCGATCGCCAAAGAACTGGGCGCGGTGTTTCTGATTGGCATCGGCGGCAAGCTGTCGCACGGCAAGTCACACGATGTACGGGCGCCGGATTATGATGACTGGACCACTCAGGCGGCCGAGGGGCTGGCCGGCCTGAACGGCGATATTCTGGTGTGGAACCCGGTGCTGCAGGACGCCTTCGAGATCTCCTCTATGGGCATCCGCGTTGACGCCGCTGCGCTGCAGCACCAGTTGGCGCTGACCGGCGATGAAGATCGCCTGAAGCTGGAGTGGCACCAGTCGCTGCTGCGCGGCGACATGCCGCAGACTATCGGCGGCGGTATCGGCCAGTCGCGCCTGGTAATGCTGCTGCTGCAGCTGCCGCATATCGGCCAGGTGCAGTGCGGCGTATGGTCGCCGGAAGTGCGCGGGGCGGTCGAAGGCCTGCTCTAATCCCGCCTAGCGCCGCCAGCGGCGCATTAAACGGCTTTTTAGCCCGGTATCAAAGCGCCAGATATGATCGAAGATGCGCATGATGCCGGGTTTGCCATAGGCGGACATCGCCACCGCGTGAAAACGCTGATGATGGCTCTGCTGCTGCAATTTCACCTTCTTTATTACCTCATCCGGCAACCGCTGGGCGATAAAATCAGAAATAATCACCGCATCGGCGTCAAACCAGCCGCTTTCCGCCATCTTGCCGGCGGTGGCGTTCAGGCAGGCCGCCAGATCGGTGCCGCCGCGGAAGTGTTGGCCCAGAAAGCGCACCGCTTGCTCGATACCGCTGGCGGCGGTGAGCTCGTAATGCACGATCTGGTTGGCGAACAGCATGATGTAGCAACGGCGATTATCCGCCAGTGCAATGCGCAGCAACGCCAGGCAGAAGGCCTTGGCGCACTGTTCGTTGAAGCCACCCATCGAGCCTGAGGTATCCACGCAGACGATAAACGGCCCGCGCGGTTGCTGATCCTGCTGCTGATGGGTCACCTGGCGGATTTGGATCTGCTCCTGCCAGACGTCGCCCTGCAGGCGATAGCTCAACAGCCGTTTTTCCAGCAGCCGGCGGTAAAACTCGAACTCCAGCTCCTCAATGCCCAGCGTCGCCAGCTCCGGCGGCAGCAGGCGCAAGATATCATCGCTCTGGTGGATGCCGCTCACCTCTTCCGGCAGCGTGGCCGGCACCTGCACCATCACGCGAAACGGCTCCGGCTGCGCGTCCTGCTGCTGCACCGCCTTGGCCTGATAGCTGCGGCCCAGCTGCTGCGCCAGCTTTTTCAGCTCCGGCTGCTGCTGCAAAAAATTGCCGTACTCCACCAGCCGCTGGTAGTCGCCGCGCTGCAGCTGGCCTTTGCTCATGTCCCAAAGCCGCCCGGCGGCGGTGTCGTTTTCCGACAGCAGCGGCTCCAGCGCGCCGCTCAGCGCCAGGCGTTCCTGCAGTTCCGCCATCAGCTGTTCGCGCTCTTGCTCCAGCAGCTGGTGGTGCAGCATGGTGGCCTGCAGCGTCAGGCTGATGCGCCAGCGCTGCAGAAACAGAGTCTGAAAGCTGTCGTCCAGCGGATGATTGGGCAGATCGGCGGCGTCCACCAGCGTGCGCGCCTGTTCATAAAACGGCGAGACCAGCTGGCGCAGCAGCTCCAGCGTATCGCTCAGGTTATGGTAGAACTGGGTATTGTTTTCCAGCTGGCATTGCTGATAGCGATAAAACTCCTGCGCCAGCGCCGGCGGTACCATGGCTTCATGGAGCCGTTCTTTGAGCTGCAGCTTCCAGCGCGGTAAATCGCGATCCAGCGCCCGGCGGATCGCCGGAAACTTTTTGAAGAATACCGTCAGCTGCGGCGCCGCCAGCATGCCGACAATCATTTCCTCTATCAGCTCGCCTTCGGTGATCGCCAGCAGCAGATCGAGCGTCTCCAGGCTGAGCATGGTTACTGGCCGCGCATCTGCTGATGCTGCTGTTTGATTTGTTCCGCCACCTGCAACAGGCTGGCTTCTATTTTCGCCAGGCCGGCGGCCGGGGTAAACAGGCACGGCTGATGCTGGCTGAACAGACGCCGCTGCTCCGCCAAACGCTGGGTCAATGCCTCCATTTCATCCAGCATCGCCTGCGGGGTGGCGGTGGTTTGCTTGCCCGGCAGCGCCAGCAGCGAAGGTTGGCGGCTGACGTCCAGCACCGTCAGATGCAGTTGCTCATCCACCTCCAGATCGATCTGCTGGGCAAAACCGATGCCGTTCAGCTTGGCGCGCACGTCGCCGCCTTTTTGCAGCCAGTTGTCCAGCGCGCTGCTTTCGATACTCAAATGGTTGACCTGAATGTCATGCAGCTGCAGCGGTTTTTGCAGCAATAGGGTCAGGGTGCCGGCGGCGAACGGCGTGGCCGGCGCGTATTGCGGTTTGCGGCTGAACATGCCGCCTTTTTTCACCAGGCCGATGGCCTGACGATCGCTTTGCTGCTGTTGATCCTGCAGCCAGCGGGTATGTATCTGCTGCAGTTGGATCAGCATCGACTGCTGTTGATAAGCCTGCTCGGTCAACAGCTGGTCAATCTGCTGCTGCAGCAGCTTCAGCGAGGTGAGATCGTGCCACAGGCAGTCTTTCAGCAACATCAGGTCCAGCGGGGCGATGGCATCGCGCCCGCTGAAGAAGGCGCAGGCCTGCAGCAGGCGCAGCGCTTTTTTCCAGCGGCGATCGGAAACGTAGGGCGCCTGCTCCAGCGCGTCCAATCGTTGGCGCAGCTGGAAAATCAGTTCAAAGCAGGCTTCCGGCAGCTTGACCTTATCGATCTGCGGCTGCCATTGGTGGAATTCTTCGTCGCTGATGCTCAAGGCTTCCGGCACCGGGTTAAGGCTTTCGTTCTGGCGGTTGACCAGCAGCGAACGGAAATTCTGTTTTTCCTGCACCTTGTCCAGCCACAGGCGGATCAGCATGCGGTCATACAGCGCCTCCAGGCTGTTGTCCGCTTCCGGCAGTTCGTTGGAGGCGGTCACCAGCAGCCGCAGCGGGATCGGCTCTTCACTGTTGCCGTTGCGGAAGCGGCGTTCGTTGATCGCTGTCAGCAGGGTGTTGAGGATTGCCGGGCCGGCCTTCCAGATTTCATCCAGGAATACGATCTCCGCTTCCGGCAGATAGCCGGCGGTCAGGCGCTGATAGCGGCCTTCATCTTTTAATGCCTGAATAGACAGCGGCCCGAACACCTCTTCCGGCGTTGAGAAGCGGGTCATCAGATATTCAAACGAGCGGGCGTTGCGGAAGGCGAACTTCAAGCGGCGAGCGATCAGGCTCTTGGCGATGCCCGGCGGGCCGAGCAGGAACACGCTTTCGCCGCTCAGCGCGGCCAGCAAACACAGGCGAATCGCCTCTTGCCGTTCATAAAGGCCGCTCTCCAGCGCGCTGCTGAGGCGGGAAATTCGTTCTGCCAGAAGTGATGATGGCGCCATATAATCGTCGCATTGTCCGAGAGTTAGCCAATCTTGGTCGATAATCCAATGATAAACCACCATTATTTTTAGTGGTATAGCTTGTTGATTAGTAAAATTTTTCTATTATCAAAAGGGCGGCTGGTTCACATTTTGTTTATTTTTCGGCTCTGATATAAGAGTAGGCAAGCAGTATAAATGGTGCATACTGTGCGGCTTTCTAGTGGGCGTGACGGATCTTTGAGCCCGTATCTCTAGCTTGATGCGGATGCATCGCTAACGGATGTTCTGATAAAGAAACGAATTATGAGCACAGAGCATAAACAGTCCTTATCGGCGGTAACCCTGGCGGCAATTGGGGTGGTTTACGGTGATATCGGCACCAGCCCTCTCTACACCCTGAGAGAGTGTTTTTCCGGCCATTACGGCTTCGACGTGCGTCCAGACGTGGTATTCGGCTTTCTTTCGCTGATTTTCTGGATGCTGGTCGTCATTGTCTCCCTCAAATATCTCAGCTACGTCATGCGGGCGGATAACGCCGGCGAAGGTGGCATCCTGACGCTGATGTCCCTGGCCGGGCGCAATACCTCGGCGCGCAGCACCGCGGTGCTGGTGATACTCGGCCTGATCGGCGGCAGCTTCTTCTATGGCGAGGTGGTGATCACCCCGGCGATATCGGTGATGTCGGCGATAGAGGGGCTGGAAATCGCCGCGCCTTCGCTTGACGCCTATATCGTGCCGCTTTCTATCCTGGTGCTGACGCTGCTGTTCGTCATTCAGAAACACGGCACCGGCAGCGTCGGCAAGCTGTTCGCCCCGGTGATGCTGCTGTGGTTTATCGTGCTGGCGGTGCTGGGCGCGCGCAGCATCATTTCCAATCCAGAGGTGCTGCAGGCGCTGAACCCGAAATGGGCGTTCAACTTCTTCGTGGAATACAAGAAGGTATCGTTCTTTGCGCTGGGTGCGGTGGTGCTGTCGATCACCGGCGTTGAGGCGCTGTACGCCGATATGGGCCACTTCGGCAAATTCCCTATCCGCCTGGCCTGGTTCACCGTAGTGCTGCCTTCTTTGGTGCTCAACTACTTCGGGCAGGGCGCGCTGCTGTTGAAAAACCCTGAGGCGATCAAGAACCCGTTCTTTCTGCTGGCGCCGGATTGGGCGCTGATCCCGCTGCTGATTCTGGCGACGTTGGCGACGGTAATCGCCTCGCAGGCGGTGATTTCCGGCGTATTCTCGCTGACCCGCCAGGCGGTGCGCCTGGGCTACCTGTCGCCGATGCGCATTATTCATACCTCGGAAATGGAGTCCGGCCAGATCTACATCCCGGTGATTAACTGGATGCTGTATATCGCGGTGGTGTTGGTGATCATCGGCTTCGAACACTCCAGCAACCTGGCGGCGGCGTACGGCATTGCGGTGACCGGCACCATGGTGCTGACCAGCATTCTGGTCACCTCGGTGGCGATCAAAAACTGGCACTGGAACCGCTTCTTCGCGGTCGGCATTCTGATTATCTTGCTGATCATCGACGTGCCGATGTTCTCCGCCAACGCCCTGAAGCTGTTCTCCGGCGGTTGGCTGCCGCTGACGCTGGCGCTGGTGATGTTCATCATCATGACCACCTGGAAGAGCGAGCGCTTCCGGCTGCTGCGCCGCATGCATGAGCACGGCAATTCTCTCGAGGCGATGATCGCGTCGCTGGAGAAATCGCCGCCGGTGCGGGTGCCGGGTACGGCGGTATTCATGTCGCGCGCCATCAACGTGATCCCTTTTGCGCTGCTGCATAACCTGAAGCACAACAAGGTGCTGCACGAGCGGGTGGTGTTGCTGACGCTGCGCACCGAAGATGCGCCTTACGTGCACAACGTGCGGCGGGTCACCATCGAGCAGCTTTCGCCGACTTTCTGGCGGGTGGTGGCCAGCTACGGCTGGCGTGAAACGCCGAACGTCGAGGAGGTGTTCCACCGCTGCGGGCTGGAAGGGTTGCCGTGCCGCATGACGGAAACCTCGTTCTTTATGTCGCATGAGTCGCTGATCCTCACCAAGCGGCCGTGGTATCTGTTCCTGCGCGGCAAGCTGTTCATTGCCCTGAGCCGCAATGCGCTGCGCGCGCCGGACCAGTTCGAAATCCCGCCGAACCGGGTGATAGAACTCGGCACCCAGGTCGAGATTTAATTCCCTCTCAGGGGCTCAGCCATGCTGGGCCCCTGTTGTTTTCGCTTTACGCCGGCGGGAGCGAAACGTTTCGATAGCGATCACACTTCTGCGTTATCCCGGTTGCCTTCCCGTGCCGTTTTTTTAAACTCGCCAGAGAGCGAAACGTTTCGCTGTCGGAGTGAGAACATGAAAAAAGGCGTATTACTGAATTCTGACCTGTCCGCCGTGATTGCCCGGCTTGGCCATACCGATCAGCTCACCCTGTGCGATGCGGGGCTGCCTATACCGGCGGCGACGCAGCGCATCGATCTGGCGCTAACCCAGGGCGTGCCGACATTTTTGCAGGTTGTCGGCGGGGTGACGCAGGAGATGCAGGTAGAAAGCGCCATCATGGCGGAAGAGATCGTTGAGCAGAATCCTTCGCTTCATCAGGCGTTGCTGGCCCATCTCACCGAGCTTGGCCAGCGCCAGGGCAACAGCATCAGCGTGCGCTATATCAGCCATGAGGCGTTTAAGGCGCAGACTGAGCACAGCCGGGCGGTGATCCGCAGCGGGGAATGTTCGCCTTATGCGAACGTGATCCTGTGCGCCGGCGTAACTTTCTGAGGCATTTATGCAACCTTTACTGCAACTGAAAGGGATTGATAAAGCCTTTCCCGGCGTGAAGGCGCTTTCCGGCGCCGCCCTCTGCGTGTATCCCGGCAGGGTGATGGCGCTGGTGGGCGAAAACGGCGCCGGGAAATCCACCATGATGAAAGTGCTGACCGGCATCTACCAGAAAGACGCCGGCAGCCAGCATTTTCTCGGCAAAGAGGTGGTGTTCAATGGGCCTAAAGATTCGCAGGATGCGGGCATCGGCATTATTCATCAGGAGCTTAACCTGATCCCGCAGCTGACGATTGCGGAAAACATTTTCCTCGGCCGCGAATTCGTCAACCGTTTTGGCCGCATCGACTGGAAGCGCATGTACGCCGAGGCCGACCGGCTGTTGGCGCGCCTTAATTTGCGCTACAGCAGCCACCGTCTGGTGGGCGAACTGTCGATCGGCGATCAGCAAATGGTGGAAATCGCCAAGGTGCTGAGCTTCGAATCGCAGGTCATCATTATGGATGAGCCGACGGATGCGCTGACCGACACCGAAACCGCCTCCTTATTTAAGGTGATCAACGAGCTGAAGGCTGAGGGACGCGGCATCGTCTATATCTCGCACCGGTTGAAAGAGATCTTTGAAATTTGCGATGACGTCACCGTGTTCCGCGACGGCCAGTTTATCGCCGAGCGCCCGGTGAGCGAGCTGCAGGAGGATTCGCTGATTGAAATGATGGTCGGCCGCAAGCTGGAGGAACAGTATCCGCGGCTCCGGCTGCCGCGCGGGGAAAAACGCCTGCAGGTCAGCCACCTTTCCGGCCCCGGCGTCAACGACGTCAGCTTCACCCTGTACCGCGGCGAAATTCTCGGCGTGGCCGGGCTGATGGGCGCCGGGCGTACCGAACTGATGAAAATCCTCTATGGCGCTGCGCCGCGCAAAGCCGGCACCGTCACGCTCGATGGGCATGAGGTGGTTACCCATTCACCGCAGGACGGCCTGGCGAACGGCATCGTTTATATCTCCGAAGACCGCAAGCGCGATGGCCTGGTGTTGGGCATGTCGGTGAAGGAAAACATGTCGCTGACCGCGCTGCGCTATTTCAGCCGCGCCGGCGGCAGCCTGAAGCAGGCCGAAGAGCAGCAGGCGGTGGGCGACTTCATTCGCCTGTTCAACATCAAAACGCCGTCGATGGAGCAGCCGATTGGCCTGCTTTCCGGCGGCAATCAGCAAAAAGTGGCGATCGCCCGCGGCCTGATGACCCGGCCGAAGGTGCTGATCCTCGACGAACCGACGCGCGGCGTCGACGTCGGCGCCAAAAAAGAGATCTATCAGTTAATCAACCAGTTCAAGCAGGAAGGGCTGAGCATCATTTTGGTGTCTTCGGAAATGCCGGAGGTGCTGGGCATGAGCGATCGCATCCTGGTGATGCACGAAGGCCGGCTCAGCGGCGAATTCCCGATTGAACAGGCCACCCAGGAAGCGTTGATGGCTGCGGCCGTCGGCAAGCAATACGGCGTAAAGCAGGAGTAATCAGATATGAGTTCCCAGACTGTCGCAAAGCGCTGGTTCAGTAAAGAGTGGCTGTTAGAGCAAAAATCTCTGATTGCCCTGCTGGTGCTGATCGCCGTGGTCTCTTCCATGAGCCCGAATTTCTTCACCCTGAACAACCTGTTCAATATTCTGCAGCAAACCTCGGTGAACGCCATTATGGCGGTGGGGATGACGCTGGTGATCCTCACCTCCGGCATCGATCTGTCGGTGGGATCGCTGCTGGCGCTGACCGGGGCCGTCGCGGCCTCGATTGTCGGCTTTGAGGTGAATGCGGTGGTGGCCGTTGCGGCGGCGCTGGCGCTGGGGGCCGCGGTGGGTGCCTGCACCGGAGTGATCGTCGCCAAAGGCAAGGTGCAGGCGTTTATCGCCACCCTGGTGATGATGTTGCTACTGCGCGGCGTCACCATGGTGTACACCAACGGCAGCCCGGTCAATACCGGCTTTACCGACGTGGCCGACGCCTTTGGCTGGTTCGGCATCGGCCGCCCGTTGGGGGTGCCGACGCCGATCTGGATTATGGCCATCGTGTTTATCGCCGCCTGGTACATGCTGCACCACACCCGCCTGGGCCGCTATATTTATGCTTTGGGCGGCAACGAAGCGGCGACCCGCTTGTCCGGCATCAGCGTCGATAAAGTGAAGATTATCGTCTATTCGCTGTGCGGGCTGCTGGCGGCGTTGGCCGGAGTGATCGAGGTGGCGCGCCTGTCTTCGGCGCAGCCGACCGCCGGCACCGGCTACGAGCTGGACGCCATCGCCGCGGTGGTGCTGGGCGGCACCAGCCTGGCCGGCGGCAAGGGGCGCATTGTCGGCACCCTGATCGGCGCGCTGATCCTGGGCTTCCTGAATAACGGCCTGAATTTACTGGGTGTTTCTTCCTACTACCAAATGATCGTGAAGGCAGTGGTGATACTGCTGGCGGTTCTGGTAGATAACAAAAGCAACAAGTAACCTCCCCCTACAGGAATCACGATGATGAAAATGAAAAAACTGGCAGTTTTAGCCTCCGCGTTCGCCCTCAGCGCCACTTTGAGCGCCAACGCGCTGGCCAAGGACACCATCGCGCTGGTGGTCTCCACCCTCAATAACCCGTTCTTCGTTTCTATGAAGGAAGGCGCGCAGCAGGAAGCCAACAAGCTGGGTTACAACCTGGTGGTGCTGGACTCGCAGAACAACCCGGCGAAAGAGCTGGCTAACGTGCAGGATCTGATGGTGCAGGCGCCTAAGCTGCTGCTGATCAACCCAACCGATTCCGATGCGGTCGGCAACGCCATCAAGATGGCCAACCAGGCCAAAATCCCGGTCATCACCCTGGACCGCGTGGCCGGCAAGGGCGAAGTGGTTAGCCATATCGCTTCGGATAACCGCGTGGGCGGCAAAATGGCCGGTGACTTCATCGCCAAAAAAGTGGGCGCAGACGCGAAAGTGATCCAGCTGGAAGGCATTGCCGGCACCTCTGCGGCGCGTGAGCGCGGTGAAGGCTTCAAACAGTCGCTGGATCAGAATAAATTCAAGCTGCTGGCCAGCCAGCCGGCCGATTTTGACCGCACCAAAGGCCTGAACGTGATGCAGAACCTGCTGACCGCGCATCCGGACGTGCAGGCGGTGTTTGCCCAGAATGATGAAATGGCGCTGGGTGCGCTGCGTGCGCTGCAAACCGCCGGTAAATCCGACGTGGTCGTGGTAGGCTTCGACGGCACTGCCGACGGCGTGAAAGCGGTGGAAGGCGGCAAGCTGGCGGCTACCGTAGCGCAGCGCCCGGATCAGATCGGCGTGATCGGCGTGGAAACCGCCGATAAAGTGCTGAAAGGCGAAAAAGTGCCGGCGACCATTCCGGTGGATTTGAAACTGGTCACCAAATAAGTCATACCCGCGCCATCTGATGATGGCGCGCAATTCAGGAATCAATGCGATGGAAACAGGTAAGCTGGTGGTTCTGGGCAGCATCAATGCCGATCATATCCTCAATATTGAACACTTCCCGCAGCCGGGTGAAACGGTGATCGGGAAACAGTATAAGGTGGCGTTCGGCGGCAAGGGCGCTAACCAGGCGGTGGCGGCCGGGCGCAGCGGGGCGGATATCGCCTTTATCGCCTGCGTGGGCGCCGACGATATCGGAGAACGCATCCGCCGACAGCTGGCGACCGACCGCATTGATACCCAACCCATCGAGGCTATCGCCGACAGCACCACCGGCGTGGCGCTGATTTTCGTCAACGCCGAGGGCGAGAACGTGATCGGTATCGATGCCGGCGCCAATGCTGCGGTAACGCCGGACTATCTGGCGCGCTACCGCCAGCAGGTGATCGACGCCGATGCCCTGTTGCTGCAGCTGGAATCACCGCTGGAGACGGTTACCGCCGCCGCGCGCCTGGCGAAGCAACATCAAACGCAGGTGATCCTCAACCCGGCGCCGGCACGTGAGCTGCCGGACGAGCTGCTGGCGACTATCGATATGATCACTCCCAACGAAACCGAGGCCCAGCGCCTGACCGGCATCGCGATAGGCAACGACGACGACGCGGCGCGCGCGGCGCAGGCCCTGCACGACAAAGGCATCGCCACGGTGATCATTACCCTCGGCAGCCGCGGGGTATGGCTGAGCGAAAACGGCAACGGCAAGCTGGTGCCGGGCTTCAAGGTGAAAGCGGTAGACACCATCGCTGCCGGCGATACCTTTAACGGCGCGCTGGTCACGGCGTTGCTGGAAGGGAAAACCATGGCGCATGCGGTGCGCTTCGCCCATGCGGCGGCGGCGATCGCCGTGACCCGCCCCGGCGCGCAACCCTCCGTGCCTTGGCGCGAAGAGATCGACGCCTTCTTGCAGCAGCAGGAGTAATGCCCCCTTGGCCACCATGAAAGATGTCGCCCGCCTGGCGGGCGTTTCAACCTCCACCGTTTCGCATGTGATCAATAAAAATCGCTTTGTCAGCGACAGCGTGCGCGACAAAGTCATGGCGGCCGTTGAACAGCTGAACTATGCGCCATCCGCCCTGGCGCGCAGCCTGAAGCTCAACCAGACGCGCACCATCGGCATGCTGGTCACCTCCAGCAACAACCCGTTTTATGCTGAAGTGGTGCGCGGCGTTGAGCGCAGCTGCTACGAACGCGGCTACAGCCTGATCCTGTGCAATACCGAAGAAGACGCGGCGCGCATGAATCGCAGTATGGAAACCCTGCTGCAAAAGCGCGTCGACGGCTTGCTGCTGATGTGTACCGAGAATCACCGGCCGTCGCAAGATGCGCTGAGCCGCTACCCTTCTTTACCTATCGTGATGATGGACTGGGCGCCGTTTGAAGGCGCCAACGACATTATTCAGGACAATTCGCTGCTGGGCGGTGAGATGGCGACCGATCACCTGATCGCCCGCGGCTATCGCAAAATAGCCTGCATCGCCGGCCCGCAGGATAAAACCACTGCCCGCCATCGCCTGGAGGGTTACCGCAACGCCATGCGGCGCGCCGGATTGCCGATTCCGCCAGGGTATGAAGTGCATTGCGACTTTGAGTTTGAAGGCGGTGTTCACGCCATGCGGCAGCTGTTGGCGCTGGATGAGCCGCCGCATGCGGTGTTTGCCGGCAACGATGCGGTGGCGGTGGGTGTCTATCAGGCGCTGTACCAGGCCGGGCTGTCGGTGCCGCAGGATATGGCGGTGATGGGCTATGACGATATCGAACTGGCCAAATACCTGGCGCCGCCGCTGAGCACCATTCATCAGCCGAAGGATTCGCTGGGTGAGTTGGCGATTGATGCGTTGATCAACCGCCTGCAAAACCCGGAGCGCGAAGCGCAGGTGCTGGTGCTGACCCCCGAGCTGGTGGACCGCGCCTCGGTAGGCCGCCGCTAGCCGGCTGCCTTCGCTTCTTTTTTGGGCTCCTGGCCGCTAATCAAATTGCGGCCATCCTTTCTTCTCAACAGCATAAAGACCAACGCCGAAGCCACGGTGACTATCCCCATGGTAATAAAGGTGTAGTGGAAGTGGTCAATCATGGTGCCGAGCGACAGGGATTCGTAAAAGCGCAGCACCGCCGCGCTGATCGCCACGCCGAAACTGATCGACAGCTGCTGGGTTACCGCCAGCACGCTGTTGCCTGAACTGGCGTTGGCGTCATTCAGATCCGCCAGGCTGATGGTGTTCATGGCGGTGAATTGAGTAGACATCGCCATCCCCAGCACGAACAGCGGCAAGATCATCAGCCACAGCGGCATGCCCGGGCTCTGCAGTGCGAATTGGGCGATCAGCACGCCGATGATGACGGTGATGCCGACCAACGTTTTGCGGTAGCCGAACCAGCGCAATACCTGGGTGACGGTGGATTTCGCCATCAGGGAGCCGACGGCGGTCGGCGCCATCATGCAGCCGGCGATAATCGCCGAGTAGCCAAACCCTACCTGCAGCATCAACGGCATCAGGAAAGGCACGCAGCCGGTGCCCAGCCGTGAAGCGACGTTGCCGGCGATGCCGATCGAGAAGGTGCGGGTCTTGAACAGGTCCAGCCCGATCAGCGGTTGCGGATGGCGGCGCGCATGGGCGATATAGCCAAACAGCATCACAAAGCCGCTGAGCAGAATGCCCAGCGAGATATAGCTCGCCAGCACCCGCTCGCCGAACAGCTCAAGGCCGGTGGAGACCAGCACCAGGCTCAGGCCGAACAGCAGGAACCCGATAAAATCGAAGCGGCGCTTGGGCGTGGTGAAGTCCGGCATATATTTGCGTGCGTAAAAGATGCCGAGCAGGCCTATCGGGATATTGATCAGGAAAATCCAGTGCCAGGTGGCGTAGGTCACCAGCCAGCCGCCCAGCAGCGGCCCCAGGATGGGGCCGACCAAACCGGGCATGGTGACGAAGTTCAGCACCGGCAGCAGCTCGCTGCGCGGGTAGGCGCGCAGCAGGGCCAACCGCGCCACCGGCATCATCATGGCGCCGCCGATGCCCTGAATCACGCGTGAGGTGACCAGGATGCTCAGCGTAGGGGACAGTGCGCACAGCAATGAACCGAGGGTAAACAGGGATACCGCGAAGATAAACACCCGCCGGGTGCCGAAGCGGTCCGCCAGCCAGCCGCTGACCGGGATCAGCATCGCTACCGTTAGCGTATAGCTGATAACGGCGGATTGCATCGCCAGCGGCGAACGCTCCAGACTGTGGGCGATGGCCGGCAGCGCCGTGTTGAGAATGGTGGCGTCCAGCGCCTGCATAAAGAACGCCATTGCGGCGATCCAGGGAAGCCCTGCCATACTGCGCGCGGATTTGGTCATGTTCGGTCCCGGTTAATAGTCGTCGTGTTCCCTCAGCTCTCTCTTCTATATATAAGCAAGGGAGGCGTCTAGTCTTTCTCTTTAAGCAATATCTGGCAGGCGGCCAGCGCGCCGGCGCTGTCGCCGGCGAGTATCGCATCGACGATTGCCTGATGATGCCGCAGCTTAATGACTTCGTTGCCGGTGATGGCGCGGAAGTAGCTTTGATACACCGAGCTGAACAGGTTGGCGAATGAGGTCAGAAACGGGTTGCCGCTGGCCTCATAGATCAGCTGGTGGAATTGGGTATCCACCTGGATCCAGCGTTCGCGGTCAAACTGGCTATGCAGCGCGCGCATTTCCGCCATCAGCTCCGCCAACTGCCCGGTTTGTTGCGCGCTGGCGTGGCTGGCCGCCAACGCGCAGGCCTGCGGCTCCAGAGAAGTGCGCAAGATAAGGAAGTGCTGCATGACCTGATCGAAATTTTCCCGCGTCATCCACCAGGTCAGCAAATCCTGGTCGAGGAAATTCCACTGGCTGCGCGGCATCACCCGGGTGCCGATGCGTGGGCGCGGCAACAGCATGCCTTTCGCCGCCAGCATCTTGACCGCTTCACGTACCGCCGTGCGGCTCACGCCGAATTGTTCGCCCAGTTCCATCTCGCCGGGCAGGATGCTGCCGGCCTGGTAGTCACCCGCCAGAATTTGCTGGCCAAGTTTTTCCGCAAGCAGATAAGAAAGATTGCGCTGGGCGGCCTGTTGTTGCGCATTAAATTGCATGGCTGCGGATCCTTACTGACATCGTTACTCTTATTTTACTCCAGGGATCGCCAGCTTTTATGGCTGTTTGACTGAAAAAGTGACATAAAAGCGCCGCTTTTTGACCCGTTTGCCGAAAAAAGCCGCGCTTGAAAAGTTTTTTGCATTTAGGGGTTGCGGCCTTCGGAGAACTCCCTATAATGCGCCTCCACTGACCGGGAACAACGACTCATCTAACGAGAACCAGTCGCCCAGCCAGGAAGAAGCAAGCCGGTGAAAACGCCGTTTCTTAATAAGAAAAAAGCTTGACTCTTCAGCGGGAAAGCGTAATATGCACGCTCCCGCGTTACCGAGAGTTATCTCTCAGTAACCAACGCTCTTTAACAATTTATCAGACAATCTGTGTGGGCACTCCACAAGACGATATCCAGTACCTTCGGGTACGAAAAAATATCAAGTCTTGAA
>Ga0207655_1000144_pt1 | contig 136801 bp, 110 predicted proteins | sample KBSM44metaG_FD_184398 | JGI IMG/M metagenome (GOLD analysis project Ga0207655, IMG submission 184398) | Miscanthus rhizosphere microbial communities from Kellogg Biological Station, Michigan, USA - KBS M4-4 metaG (SPAdes) (version 2) | ecosystem: Host-associated > Plants > Roots > Rhizosphere... | reverse complement strand
GATTTACCGGCCATGCGGTAAGGCGATACAAACTTTGCAGCCATCAGGCGCGGTTCATGACCATACTCTCGAAACAGCCTCGCCCAGTAGTGCGCCCCGGAGCATGCCTCCATCCCGATAACACAGGTGTAATGTCATATTAAAGTTATGTCACTAATCGGGATCCTCATAATTAAGTTATGTTATTATTTTAATTAATTAATTGATTTTAATGGTTTTTCTTGGTTGTGGCTCAATTAGCAATGAGCATACTTTTTGCTGTAAGGTTTTAGCTACGATTGAGTGCGGGCTATGAATGCATACATGAGTATGCAGAAGTGGAGCTCATGTAATACAAGCCCTAAATCCATGATTCTGAGATTATGTGCTGTGATGGCACCTGCTTGTATGCCATTCATGCATCTCGCTAAACTCTATTGTGCCCGGTTCATATCGTTACCATTTCTCCCTTCTGGCAGGCGAATTTACAAAATCACTGTTTGTTTCTGTCTCCGTTCTGATTGTGGAACATGGCTCCGAGGAGAGGTTAATTTCCACCCCAAGAACAGTAAACACTCTAAACAGCCGTGTAATACTGACACAGGCAGGGTTGGTCTCCAGACGAGCATATGTCTGCTGTGTCACGCCTAGCCGTTCAGCAACTTCTTGTTGTGTCAGTCCTTGCGATTTGCGAAAACCTATGAGCAGGGGGCGCAAGTGATTGAGTGTTCTAACCGGATAAACATTTTTCATTATGCATCTGACCGCTGTAGTTGAAATTGATACAACCTCTAAGCTGTTATTTTATATTACAGCCTATAAGCTGTTAAAGTGGATTTACAGCTTATGGGCTGTTGAAACTAGACAGTAAAAGACAACTAGCCATGTTATGGCATTGAGATTCATTTATGGAGTAGAGGTCAGCGTCTGAATCCTTCGACCTTACGCGCACCTGCCTCGCATCAACCCCATACCTTCTTCGAATAAAGTCCCACTTGCAAAAAGGATAGGGGTTATGTCGAAACGTTTTGACAGGTTTTCCCCGTTACTTCGTGAATACGGATTGGGGGGTATTACAAGAAAGATACTTATTATCAATACTTGTCAGATTCCTTCCTTAAAGAATATGGGGGAAAATCCCAATCGGACTGGTCTGTTATAATTATCTGTTTAATGTTTATATTTGTGGTGGATTAAGTGAAATTATGAAAGCATATTGTGATGGAGTGAAAGTATTAATCTTGTCCAGTTATATAGATTCGTTGGCATTCATTGAATATCGCTCGATAAAGCTGAGTGAATGTATGTAAGACATTGGTACATAAGGAGTGTTTGCATCTGTTCGGTGTGAGAATGATAGATGCCGGGTGGGAGGTTGGGTATCGGATCGCTCTGCGATAATCTTGTAGTGGTAATTCTGATTCATATTCTGGAACATAATCGGTATAGACTGAGTAATATCATTCCTGGTTGAGATTGTTTCCCCTTGATTATAGGGGGCTAATACGCTGCAGGGAATGTTTATTACATTACAGAAAGATTTAATTAATGATGAGTCTATTATATTAATAATGCCTTCCTGTTAAAACCATGAAAACTATCCTCGTCCGACGTAAAGAGTATTACTGTTTTATAAATATTAAAAGATAATTAGAGGTGAATTGCTTTTTTAGTTGACTTTTTTAAGATTCAATAGCGAAAAATCTGAAAAACAATACCCATGAGTTCACTAAGTGTTAAAAACTATTTACGATAACTAACAAAGAAAAACACTACTGTGAGTTGACATGTGAAAAGGATTTCAGCATTAAAATCAGCTTGTTATGTTTTTACATCGGCATTTGTATTTTTCTGCACTTTTGTTTCGCCTCTGTCAGCCGCTGTACTTTCGCCAGCGGACCGTTCCGATATTCAGCAGCAGCAATCACAGCGTCTGGAAGAAAACCAGCGCCAGCGAGAAGAATTGAATCGTAGCGTGGTGCTACCGCGTGCCGCGCAGCCATCCTTGCCATCCTCCGAAAGTGGCCCGTGCTTTATCATCAATCGTGTTGAACTCACTGGCGCAACGCTGCTCACCCCATCTGCCGTAAAGAAGATCACCGCATCCCATACCGGGCAATGCCTTGACATCGCCCAGCTCAGTGACCTGACCAATGCGGTATCTGACTGGTATATCAGCCGGGGGTACATCACCAGCCGCGCGTTTTTAATGGAGCAAGATTTATCCAGCGGCGTGCTTAAGCTGGCGGTGCTGGAAGGCAAATTACAGCAAATTCGTCTTGAAGGCGTTCCGGCCCGCACGCTGAAAATGACCTTTCCGGGGCTGGAAGGCAAAATTCTCAATTTGCGCGATATCGAGCAGGGCATGGAGCAGCTTAATCGCGTGCGTCAGCAGCCGGTGGAGATCGAAATTCTCCCGGGCGACGCGCAAGGTTATTCCATCGTGAATCTGACGGCGACAGCGGAATTCCCGCTTGGTGGCTCCGTTAGCTTTGACAACAGTGGGCAGAAAAGCACCGGCACCGGGCAACTCAGCGGCGCGCTGTACGGCAATAATCTGCTGGGGCTTGCCGATAAGTGGTTTATTAGCGGCGGGCGCAGCAGTGATTTTTCGAACGCCCATGATGCGCAGAACTTCGCCGCCGGACTCAGCGTGCCTTACGGCTATGGCCTGCTGGATTACAGCTACAGCTGGAGCAATTATCTCAGCACCCTCGATAACAACGGCTACCTGTGGCAATCCACGGGCGACAGCGAAACCCATCGCCTGAGCGGCTCCTGGGTATTGTTCCGCAACGGGGATATCAAAACCGGCGTTTCGCTTGGCGTAACGCACCGCATCAATCACAACTATCTCGATAACGTGCTGCTGGCGACCAGCAGCCGTAAACTTTCCAGCCTCTCTTTCGGCATCAGCCATACGCAAAAAATCGCCGCAGGCGTTGCCACTCTGAACCCGACCTTTACCCAGGGCGTGCCGTGGTTTGGTGCGGAAAACGACAATGACAAACACGGCGATGTGCCGAAAGCAGAATTTCGCAAATGGAGCGTAAACGGCAGTTTTCAGCGCCCCGTTGCTGACAGGCTGTGGTGGCTTTCCAGCGTCTATTTCCAGTGGTCACCTGACCGGTTGTACGGCAGTGAACGCCTGACGCTGGGCGGCGAAAGCTCCGTGCGCGGCTTTAAGGAGCAGTATCTCTCCGGGGATAACGGCGGCTACTGGCGAAATGAACTTAATTATTCACTCTTCACCCTGCCGTGGATCGGCGATATCGGGGCGATGGCTGCTTTCGACGGCGGCTGGCTGAAGAAAGACGGTTTTGACCGCTACGCCTCCGGCACCTTGTGGGGCGCGGCGCTGGGGATGACCAGCGCCAACCGCTGGCTGACAAGCCAGTTCACCCTCGGGACACCGCTGGACTATCCGGACTGGCTGGCACCGGATCATCTGATTATTAACTATCGCGTATCAGTGGCATTTTAAGGACAGGGACCATGGAACAGGACAACGTTCGTTTTTCACAGCGAGTGCTGAGCATTTTACTGAGCACGCTGATTGCCACTCAACCGCTGCTGCCTGCCGTGGCGGCAACCATAACGCCGTCAGGCACAACGCAGATGGACAAAGCGGCCAACGGCGTACCTGTCGTCAACATCTCCACCCCCAATCAGTCCGGTATTTCCCACAACAAATATAACGACTACAACGTCGGGAAAGAGGGACTGATCCTTAATAACGCCACCGGCAAGCTCAACCAGACCCAGCTTGGCGGGCTTATCCAGAACAACCCAAATCTGAAAGCCGGACTGGAAGCCAAGGGCATTATCAACGAAGTGACCGGCAGCAACCGCTCGCAGCTGCAGGGCTATACCGAAGTGGCGGGTAAAGCGGCCAATGTGATTGTTGCTAACCCGTACGGCATTACCTGTAACGGCTGCGGGTTTATCAACACCCCAAATGCGACGCTGACCACCGGCAAACCGGTGCTTGATGCGAACGGCAAATTGCAGTCGCTGGACGTGACGAAGGGCGCCGTCACTATTGAAGGCGCGGGGCTGGACGCTAGCCAGAGCGACGCGGTATCGATTATTTCCCGCGCCACCGAAATCAATGCCGGTTTGTACGCTAAAGATCTCAAGGTGATTGCCGGGGCAAACCGCGTTGCGGCGGACGGCAGCGTCAGTACGCTGAAAGGCGAGGGCACAGCGCCAAAAGTGGCGGTAGATACCGGTGCGCTGGGCGGTATGTACGCCAGCCGCATCCGTCTGGTCTCCAGCGAAAAAGGGCTGGGAGTAAACCTTGGCAACCTGAACGCGCGACAGGGGGATATCAGCCTTGATGCCAGCGGCAAGCTTGTGGTGAACAACAGTCTGTCCAGCGGAGCGTTCACGGCGAAGGGGCAAAGCCTCACTCTGACGGGCGATCACAAAGCGGGTGGCGATATCGTTGCATCCGCACAGGAGGCGCTGGCGCTGAATAGTGCTCAGATTTCTTCGGGGCAGGATCTCCAGTTGTTCAGCAGTGGAGTGCTTTCACAGAATAGCGGGTCGCTTTCAGCCGCGCGGGATACGACGGTGAGCGCAAAACAGCTCACCCAACACGCAGAGGCTCAGGCCGGGGCGGGGCGTAATCTTGCTGTCACCGCCACAGACACCGCCACGCTGCTTGGCAAAAACGCGGCAGACCAGAATGCCACCCTGTCAGCGGGTGTGCTGAAAACCGGCTCATCCGTCAGCGCGGTCAATAATCTCTCAATCAAGGCGACGCAAAGTGCGGTGCTTGACGGTTCGCTGGTTGCCGGAAACCGTCTCTCGGCGGAGGGCGGGGCGATTACCCAGCGCGGAAATCTGAGCGCCACGGATATTGCGCTCAGCGGCCAGTCTCTGGTTCAGGAGAGCAGCGGGAAAACCAACGCCAGCGGTAACGTCACGCTGAATGCTGTCGGTAATGCGGCGCTGAACGGCAGTACCGTGGCCGGAAAAGCGCTTTCATCCACGACGGGTAGCCTGAATACGCGAGGTTTGCTGTCCGCAGGGGCGGATGTGGCCCTCAATACCGGGGCTTACACCCACGACGGCACTCTTCAGGGCAAGACGCTGCGCATCGCAGGAAGTGAGATCACCAGCACCGGTACCATAACGAGCGGCAGCACGCTGGAGATCGACGGACGTAATGTGACCCTGAAAGGTGACACTGGCGCGATAAGCAACGCCACGATCGTCGCCAGCGGCAGGCTGGAGAACAGCGGGAAACTGGTCAGTGACAACATTCTGAACCTGAGCGCCACACAGCTGAACAACAGCGGTACGATCTCGGGGGCGAAAGGGCTGACCGCAACGGCGGGCACATTCACCGCTGGCGCGACGTCGGTCACGCACAGCGACGGGGATCTGTCGCTTAATGCCGCGAGCGCATCGCTTGCCGGAGAAACCAGCGCGGGCGGGAAGTTCACCGTGAAGGGCAACACGCTTCATACCGCGATGACCTCCCAGCTTCAGGGCCAGGACGTTAGCGTTGAGGTCCTGACCGCAGAGCTTAACGGCACCCAGAACGCCGCCGGTAAGCTTACGCTGGCGGCGCACGACGGCCTGACGCACGCCGGTAAAACCGCAGCGGCTACGCTTGAAGCAAGCAGCGCGACGCTCGCCAACAGCGGTGTACTGACGGCAAACTCACTGCGTCTGAACGCGCCGAACATCAACAACAGCGGGCTGCTCCAGGGGCAGACAACCTTATCGCTGGTTGCCACCCTGCTGGAAAACCAGCAGAGCGGGATGATCTATTCCCCTTCAGCGCTCTCTTTTGCCCTTCAGGATTTGCGAAATGCCGGGATCATTACCAGCGACGCGGCGCTTTCGCTTTCCGGCGCTCAGCTGACCAACAGCGGAGAGCTGAGCGGCAAGTCGCTGCTCCTGGACGTCGGTTCACTGAATAATGCGTCGGGCGGACATTTGCTGGCGCAGGATGCTAACGACATTACGGCGACGTCCCTCACCAACTCGGGAAGCGTGGCAGGTAACACGCTTTCGCTTAAAGCCGATCGGCTTGATAGCCACGGTTTGCTGCAGGGCGATACCTCCCTGACCCTGACGGCGGGCATGCTCAATCTGCTGGCGGGTTCGCGCAGCCTGACCAACGGCGCATTAACGCTTTCCTCAACCGCCGTCACCACCGCAGGCCAGGTGCAGGGGAAAAACCTTAACCTGACGGCGGATAACTGGCAGCACAGCGGCACCCTGCTGGCAACGGGAGCGCTGAAGGCAACGGTCGACGACGCGCTTGTTACCACTGGTGACATCATGAGCCAGGGCAATCTGGATATGAGCGCCACCTCGCTGGATAATCGGGGAAACCTGCTTTCTGCCAGCGATGTCACCCTGTCTGGCGAGTCAGTTACCAACAGCGGCGTGATGCAGGGCAATACCCTGACCGCTCGCGCCGACATCCTCACGAACAGCGGTACCCTGACCGGCATCGCCGCCCTGACGCTGGCGTCGCGCCTGGAGATGACCGCCCCCCTGTTAACGCTGACCAACAGCGACAGCGGCGCGTTGCTGACGACCGGGAATTTGACCGTGTCTTCCGGCGTGGTAGATAACGCCGGGCAATGGCAGGGGCAGCAGATTTTGCTCACCGCCGGTACGCTAAACAACTCCGGGGCTATTCAGGCCGAGTCGTCACTGAATGCGACGCTGTCGGGGAGTCTGACCTCAGGGGCAGGCAGTAAAATCACCTCCAACGGCAGCCTCGCATTATCCGCGTTGAGCATGAATAACGCAGGGCAGTGGATTGCCAAAAACCTCACCCTGAAGGCAAATACCCTGACCAACAGCGCAGAGATTACCGGCGTGGATGCGCTGGATCTGACGCTGGCTCAGCGCCTGGAAAATCAGGCCGGGAGCAAATTACTGAGCGCCGGAGCGCTGACGCTGAATGCGAACGCTATCGTGAACGCCGGGCAAATTCAGGGCAATGCAACCCAGTTGACCGGCAGCACGCTGGATAACAGCGGTCGCGTACAGGGCGACGCCCTGAGCCTGACTGCCAGCAGCTCGCTCACTAACGCCACGGGTGGCGTGCTGTTAAGCCAGAACAGGCTGGAGGTGACTTCGCCGGTGGTGGTTAATCAGGGAACGCTTCAGGGCGGCGACGCTGCAGTGAAAGCCGTAACGCGCCTTCAGAACGACGGCAATATCCTTGCGGCGAATACCCTTACGCTGGATTCAGCTGAACTGACCAACGGCGGGCTGGTTCAGGCGGTAAAACTACTCGCAGTGGTGGTGAAGGCCGTTAACACCGGTCGGGTCATTACGACTGGCAGCGCGGAACTGCGCGGAACTACGCTGACCAACAGCGGAACGTTGCAGGGCGCGGGCCTGTTTCTGAATTACCAAAATATGGCCAACAGCGGGACGGTGCTGGGCACTTCTTCGCTTGCTATAAATAGCGATGATGTGAACAACACGGCCAGCGGCAGGTTGTTCAGTGCGGGCGATCTCTTGCTCGACAGCCGCGCGTTACGTGGCGACGGGCAAATTGTCGCCTTGGGCGATGTCACGCTGAAGCTGGTGAGTGCGCTTAACCACGCCAGCACACTGGCGGCGGGAAAAACGCTGTCCGTCACCTCTCAGAGCGATATCACCAATACTGGCGTGATGCAGGGTAACGGCCTTGCGATTAATGCTGGCGGCAAGTTTGCTAATAATGGTCAGCTCACCGCAGGGAACGCCAGCAGCACCTTCAGCGGGCAAAACATTTTGCTTAACGCCGCCGGAAGTCTTTCGGCAGGCGGCGACGTGATGTTCACCAGCCTGAGCGACATGACGGTTAACGGCTTCACCGGCACGGCGGGCAGCCTGACGATGACGGCGGCGGGGACCCTGCTCAATACTGCGCTTATCTACGCCGCGAACGATATGCGCCTGTATGCCGATCGAATTCATAACGTTTACGGCGATATCCTGGCAGGCAACAGCCTGTGGATGCAGAAGAACGCGGCGGGTGCGGCGAACAGCGAGGTGGTTAATCGCTCCGGGACTATCGAGACAACTCAGGGTGATATCACCATTAAAACCGCTCACCTGCTGAATGAAGCGGAGGGTCTGACGGTAAGCCAGTTTGAACAGGAATATCCGGATGCCATTCCTGAAAAGGGTCAATATGCCAACGGCAGTTATGCGGGAAGTAAAAAGCCCGATTTTGAAATCAGCCTTGAGGAGTGGAAACACAACGGCAGCAACGTAGTATCTCAACGATATGAAAGATGTGCCGGGAGCGGAGCAAATGGGAGCGGGCAATGTTCTGACTATATCCGTTATCGTCTTGAAGGGGAGGATATTCGTCAGTATCTGCTGAGTGAGTCCGTGGTTTCTGTCTCTGCAACAGGGGCCGCAGCACGCATTGCTGCCGGGCGAGATCTTATCATTAACGCCGATGCACTGGATAACCGGGCCAGCCAGATTTTAGCAGGCCGCAACGCCTCGCTTGCAGGCGATACGCTCAATAACCTGTCTGCTGAAGGTGGCAGGCTTGTTACTTATATCCAGGCCGAATACCGTTGCGAATGGTTCTATAGTGATTGTGGAAGCAATAAATGGACACCCCTGAGCGGATCTGGTGAAAACTGGTCCTGGTGGGATGACGAAGAGCGAAAATACCGTAGCTGGGTACCCTATATTCTGGGTGAGCGTACCACTGCGTTCGAGGCAGATGGTGGTATCTATCGTTCGGTCATCAGTGCCGGTGGCAGCATAACGGCAAACTTCACTCACGACATCGGCAACACTTTAGTTACCGCGAACGGCGAAGGTGTCAGCAATACCCTTTCCGCGCCAACTCTAAATACACTCAGCAACCAGACCATCGCCAGCAGCGAGCAGGCGCAGTCGTTAGTCAGTGCCGATACCCTTGATATCACTACCCCGCAGTGGCGCGATGCCGTGACAGATGCCCTGAAAGATCTCAGCGGCAGCAGCGCGCTTGATAACACGACTGGCAAAGGTGCTGATACCAGCTCATACCCGTTACCCTCTGGTAACAATGGCTATTTTGTGCCGTCCACCGATCCTGACAGCCCGTACCTCATCACCGTTAACCCTAAACTCGACGGTCTGGGCCAGTTGGATCCTGCGGCATACGGCGACCTGTATGCCCTGCTGAGGATGAAGCCGGGCGACGCGCCGCGTGAAACCAACAGCGCGTATACCGATCAGAACACCTTCCTCGGCTCGTCCTGCTTCCTTGACCGGCTCGGGCTAAACCCGGACCGCGATTACCGTTTCCTGGGTGATGCGGCGTTTGATACCCGCTACGTCAGCAATGCCATTCTCAACCAGACCGGTAGCCGCTACATCAACGGGATTGGCTCGGATTTGGATCAGATGCGTTACCTGATGGACAGCGCCGCCGCGCAGCAGCAGACGCTGGGCCTGCAGTTTGGCGTAGCCCTGACGGTAGCACAGATTGCGGCCCTGGACAGCAGCCTGCTGTGGTGGGAAACGTCGACCATCAACGGCCAGACGGTAATGGTGCCGAAAGTGTATCTGTCGCCGAAGGATGTCACCGTCCAGAACGGCAGCGTGATCGGCGGTAACAATGTGCAGCTGGCGGGTGGCAACATCACTAACAGCGGCAGCACCCTTGCGGCATCGAATCAGCTTACCCTTGACGGCAGCAACAGCATCAGCAACCTGAACGCGGGATTGATCAACGCGGGCGGCAACCTGAACCTGAGCGCCATTGGTGATATCAACAACATTGGCTCTGCCATCAGTGGTAAGACCGTTGGACTTGAGAGCGTTACGGGCAGCATTAACAACATTACCCGCGCGCAACAGTGGAAAATTGATGCGGGTAACGTACATATTGCCGGTACGGACGTGGGCAACACTGCATCGATTAGCGCCACGGACGGGCTGGCGATGCGAGCCGGGCAGGATATCAACATCACCGGTGCCAGCGTGTCGGCGGGCGGTAGCCTGGGCATGGCGGCGGGCAATGACATCAACATTGTCGCCAACGAGATTGCGACGAGCGAGAGTCGTTCGGGGCGCGGCGTAAAGGCAACCGGAACATCATCCACCACCCATCAGGGCAGCAGAATTATTGCGAGCGGGAATGCTGTGATGCAGGCGGGTAATAACCTTACCGTGTCAGCAAGTGCAATTGATGCAGGTGAAACGGCTCAACTGGTGGCAGGTAACGACCTGAATCTGAATGCGGCGGGCAACGGGCAGACCAGCCGTAACGGCGGCAGTGAAAGCCATGCCAGCAGTGTGGACAGAACCACGATTTCAGCAGGCGATAACGTGACGCTGGTCGCCGGGCGGGATGTCACCAGCCAGGCAGCCGGTATTGCGGCTGAAGGGAACGTTGGTATCCAGGCTGGGCGAGACGTCAACCTGCTGGCGGAAGCCACCACGACAGGGTGCAGCAGCCACAGCAGTAAGAAAACCGTCATCGACGAATCCGTACGCCAGCAGGGCACTGAAATTGCCAGCGGCGGCAACACCACGATGATTGCCGGGCGTGACGTTAATGCAGAGGCGGCTCAGGTTACTGCCAGCGGCGACATCGGCGTGGCCGCGGGACGGGATGTGAATCTGACTACCGCCACGGAAAGTGACTACCACTACAAAGAGCAGACGAAGACCAAAAAAGGGTTCCTCAGCAGTAAAACGACTCACACCATCGAAGAGGACAGCGCCACCCGTGAAGCGGGCACGCTGCTTTCAGGGGATAGCGTCACTGTGCAGGCAGGCAATAACCTGCTGGTGAAAGGCTCCTCGGTGGTGGGGGACGGCACGGTGGCACTGGGCGCGGGCAACAATATCGATATCGTTGCCGCGACCAACACAGACTCCACCTGGCGCTTTAAGGAAGAGAAGAAAAGTGGCCTGATGGGGACCGGCGGCATCGGTTTCACTATCGGCAGCAGCAAAACCACTCACGACCTGCGCGAAGCAGGCACCACCCAGAGTCAGAGCTTCAGCACCGTGGGCTCGACGGGCGGTAACGTGGTGGTTTCCGCGGGCAACCAGGCACATATCGGTGGCGCCGACCTGATTGCGCAGAAAGACCTTACGGTGGCGGGTAACAGCGTCATTATCGAGCCGGGTCATGACAAGCGCACCCGCGATGAGACTTTTGAGCAGAAGAAAAGCGGGCTGACGGTGGCGCTTTCCGGAACCGTGGGCAGTGCGATTAACAATGCCGTGTCCGCGACGCAGGATGCACACGATGAGAGCGACGGGCGTCTGGCGGCGCTCAAAACCACCAAAGCCGCGCTGTCGGGTGTTCAGGCCGGACAGGCTGCGCAGGCCGCTGATGTTACCGGCGACCCGAATGCGATGGGGGTCAGCCTGTCGCTCACCACGCAGAAATCAAAATCGCAGCAGCATGCACAGAGTGATGCGGTGGCGGGCAGCACGCTGACGGCGGGTAACAATCTGGCCGTCGTGGCGACCGGGAAAAACAAGGGCGAGAACAGCGGGGATATCATTATCGCCGGCAGCCAGCTGAAAGCCGGGGGTGATACCCTGCTGAATGCGCAGAACGATATTCTGCTGAGCGGGGCGGCCAACACCCAGCAATCGAGCGGCAAAAACAGCAGCAGCGGCGGCGGCGTGGGGGTCAGCATCGGCGGCGGCGGTAACGGGGCCGGTATAAGCGTGTTTGCCAACGTCAATGCGGCGCACGGCAAGGATAAAGGCAACGGCACCGACTGGACCGAGACCACCATTGACAGCGGGAAAACCGTCACCCTCAACAGCGGGCGTGACACGGTACTTGATGGCGCGCTGGTTAACGGCAACAAAATCATTGCCGATGTGGGCCGCGACCTGCTGATGAGCAGCCAGCAGAACAACAACGACTACGACAGTAAGCAGACCAGCGTGGCGGCGGGCGGCAGCTTTACCTTCGGCACCATGACCGGCTCCGGGTATATCAACGCCAGCCAGGACAAGATGAAGAGCCGCTTCGACTCGGTGGCCGAGCAGACCGGGCTGTATGCCGGGAACGGCGGCTTCGACATCACGGTCGGCAACCGCACGCAGCTCGACGGGGCGGTGATTGCCTCGACGGCCACAGCGGATAAAAACAGTCTCGACACCGGGACGCTGGGCTTCAGCGACCTGCACAACGAAGCCGATTATAAGACGCAGCACTCGGGCATCAGTCTCAGCGGCGCCGGTAGCTTCGGGGGTGATTTCCAGGGCAATATGCCGGGTGGCATGATTTCTGTGGCGGGTAACAGCGGCCATGCGGAAGGCACCACGCAGGCGGCGGTGGCGAACGGCACCATCATCATTCGCGACAAGGACAAACAGCAGCAGGATGTGGCAAACCTGAGTCGCGACACAGAGCATGCCAACGACAGCATCAGCCCTATTTTCGACAAAGAGAAAGAGCAGAAGCGCCTGCAGGAAGTGGGACTTATCAGCGATATCGGCGGTCAGGCGGCGGATATTGCGCGGACGCAGGGTGAGATTAATGGGCTGAAAGAGGCGAAGAAACAGCACCCGGAGATGGGCCCGGATGAGCTGCGTCAGACGGATGAATATAAAGGCGTCATGCAGAACTATGGCACCGGAAGCGATATACAGCGCGGTATCCAGGCTGCAACGGCGGCACTGCAGGGGCTGGCAGGCGGCAATCTTGCCGGAGCACTGGCGGGGGCTTCGGCGCCTGAGCTGGCGAATATCATCGGGCATCAGGCGGGTATTGATGATAATACGGCAGCCAAAGCCATCGCTCATGCGATCCTCGGCGGCGTGACCGCCGCCCTGCAGGGCAACAGCGCGGCGGCAGGAGCCGTGGGTGGTGCCTCGGGTGAACTGGCCGCCAAAGCCATAGCCGGAATGCTGTATCCAGGAGTGAAAGACCTGTCAACGCTGACGGAAGACCAGAAACAGACGGTCAGTACGCTGGCAAGCATCTCTGCGGGCATGGCTGGAGGACTTGCGGGTGGTAATGCGGCAGGTGCGGCGGCAGGTGCGGCAGCCGGGAAGAATGCGGTTGAGAATAATGCGCTGAGCGTGCCGGACAACAAAGCGCGTGCTCAGGAAATGACTCAGTGCCAGGGTAGTGCTGCCTGTGAAAATGCTGTTATTGATAAGTACAAGAAAATCAATGCAGAACAGCATGAAAGCGTGGTGGGATGCAAAGGCGCTCAGGACTGTGTTAACAAAGCCAATGAGGTGGGCCAGTTACAGGCTGATTATGCCCGTCGTACCAATGAGTTGCTTGAGAAGGCTCGTTCTGATGGTGGTTTAAGCCCGGCAGAACAGAACGAATTATCTGTCCTTCAGGTGACAACTATCCAGCTTGAGGCAGACAGAAACGCGGCGATCCATAATGCGCTGATGTCCGGTGATTCGCCTGAAGCGAAGCAACTGGCAATAAACTCGTTAGCGCAGGTGGCAGGGACAAGTGCGGCAGGGATAGCGGCGGGGATTGGGAAGTCTGGAGCGAAAGAAACATCGGCAACTGGACAAAGTAGTACTATCGTTCCTGGTGGCGGGCTGGCAGCTCATGAGAAAGCAGGCGGTCATTTGATTGATCGACATGTAGGAAAAACTGAAGCGGAGTTATTTGATAGGGTGTCTACAGGTAATACAAAAACAGCATCTACATTTACTGATAGAGCTACAGCAGAAGCTGTAACAAGTAAAGCCATTGATAGTAATCAATCGAAGATCCAGAGTTATTTATCTGGTAGCCAAAAGGGTTACTTAGAACTTAATTATCAATCTTCTGCTGCTATTGGTATTAGCGTTACTCGTGGTTCTACAAATGTTGTACCAACCACAAATGCCAGAATTATCATTGGAAGGGATCCTTCAATGCCAGATGGGTATAAAATCATTACAGGATATCCAACACCATGAATATCAACGAAAAATATCCTTCTTTATCATATTTGCTAAGATGCTACTTTAACCAAGATTTTGAAGTGCTCTTTGGCAACGCGGATGAAACATTAGCAGCTTATAAGGCTACCGAAACTGCGGAAGAGCGATTGCAGATGAAAACTGAAATAGATTATCTGTTGGCACTTTCTCTGTCAGATGATGAATTACAAGACATTTTGCTTAACAAAATTGATTGTAACTATTATTACCCTAACGAATGGCCTTCATCTGAAGAATGGTTAAAGCATATACACAAACAAATGAACTGAAAGATCCCGGCCACCGAGCCGGGATTCTGCTTTTTAGCCGTCATTCACTGCGGATCAGGCAATCATCGAGGTCACGATTAATCACCATAATATCGCCAGTATCTTTCAGCGCTCCCGGAAACCCCTTGAGCCACTGGATCATCTTCTTCATGTTGAAATTAACGAAGCTTAAGCCTTCGGCTCAGCCCACAGTACGCGGGTGCTTTGCTCAACACTACCATTAACGCCGTCTCGCGAGGCTTTGTGGTGATGACCAGACAGCCAGGGATGTCGCGGATATCAAGTGGTGTACCTGTGATAAATCCGGCTTCTACCATCTTGCGGCCGTGAAACCGCATGCTGGCGCATCGGGTATAGTAGTAGAAACATGCACAGACCGGATGCAGACTTATGGTAATGAATCCACTATTCAGGGCACATGATGGGAATAGTGTTTATTGACAGTTTGAAGACTAGTAGACGTAGACACTGTGACCGGAAGTTGAGGGAATCGCTAAAGGGAAATGCTCAGGCTGGATGGAAGAGGTAAAGCAGTTACATTAGCAGTCAAACTGACCAGAAATCCCCCGGAACCCCAGAAAGCAAAAAACCAGCCCTAAGGCTGGTTTTTCTAAATATTGGTGCCGGACTCGGAATCGATTCTTATTTTTATATAATTGATATATAAAGTTTATTTTAAATGTGGTGATTTTTGTGCCCTCATTTGTACCCTCGGTCCGTTTGCATTGATTCTGGTGACTCGAATTTGGGTTCAGGTACGAGGTGGTAGGGTTGCAGGAAAATGGCGGGCAACTATTCCATTCATCTTATCAATCAAATCAGAGCGTTTAAAGATGATATGCCCAGTGCCTTTCTGGAAGTAACGTATCTCAACATACTCGTCTTCGAAAACGGAAGCGTGCTGTTTGCAGATATGAGCATCCAGCCTGACGGAAAGATCGTTGCGATTCTCCGGAACAGGTTTACCATCCAGCAGATTCAGCATACGATCTAAATCCGCCAACTGCTCACGCCTGCGCCCATGACGGAAGTGAAATCCCCAACGGTCATATTGTACCAGACCATCAACGATGATCTTCTTCCCGAACTTGCAGGGGCTGTTGCTCTTGTAATCCCAGCTTAGTCCCTTAAACACGTTAATGATCCCCCGCTTGAACACCTCCGCTTTACTCTGATGTAGTTGCTCAAAGGTGCTGAGAATATTCTCTTCACTGACAGCGGGAATATCGTCCTTTTCCAGGCTGTTGTACCACTCGTCGCGTGCCTGTGCGTCCATGAGCGCCAGCATTCCCGACTTATTCATCAGGTCTTTCCAGATGCTGCGATCGATATTTTGGGTGATGGCTTTTATCGCTGTTTCTGGTTTATCCATCAACCAGCAGTCGTAACGGTATTGCCGTACTCCCCATTCATTTGCTTTACCACCGCCGATGTTGCTGGTCAGTGTCGAGATATCGTCGAGTTGCTGTATCAGCATTTCAATTTGCGCCAGCGCCGCGTTGCGCCCGGTGACGATACGTTCAATGCTGGTCGAGCAAATTACATCGGTATTGCCGGTTAACACTTCGGATTCGATGAGAGTAAGTTCTGACATAGTTTATGTCCTTTATATAAAGCAAAATGCCAGTCGGTGAGGGCTGGCGTTTATGCGTGTGGTGAATACAGGGCTGTGATTATTCTGAGCGGATGTGTTGCAGAGACTGAGCATGTCGGAAGGAGAGACTACCAGTTGAAGGTGCTAAAACCCGGCAACAGGTCACCCGCTGCATCCAGATGTAGCATATCGATCCCGTAACGTCGTATCAGTGTGGTCACTAACCGACGGCAGCCCTTTGAAAGCCCCAATCTCTTTAGTTCCAGCACTGGGTATAAGCGAGCGTTAAGTCTGAGCAGGTAACCGTAGCCGGTGTACAGTATCCAGTCACTGTTGCCGCCGTCGTGGCGTTGAAGAGTGACCTGGTCGAGAATAGCGTTATCCTCACAAGTGATATGAGCGGTACTGCACTGGATCCCATTCAGACGGGCGGTACGTGGTAGCTGATCTTCAACAACCAACTTCCCGGCGGTATCAGCAACACGAAGCGAATACCCGTTATCACTGACCACATCAATCAGCGCAGCCAGCTCAATACCATCGATATCGACGGCGATCCGGCCCCCATTAAGGGCCAGTACATTAACGGTATCGGCTTCCACCGTCAGGGACAGCTTCATTGCTGCCCCCTGGATGACTGCCCACTGATGGCGCAAGTCACCGCCTTATAGCCGGTACGTTGCATCAGGCCGGTGGCCTTTCTGGCCCGGAGTATGTCAATAGCGCTGATGAACGGAGACTGATGCTGAATGGAGAAACCGGGGCGATCAATTCGTACCAGTTCAGATTTTTCAACGAGAAAATTGAGTGCATCTGCCAGTGAAATCCCGGCGTCAATATGCTGCTGAATCAAATTACTATCACCAAACTGTGTGTCGTTAAGCGAAAGGCCGTAATGCCTTTCCAGCAGATAAGTAAGAAGTTGCTGCCAGATTTCTACCGGCGACGGGTGTGACGATACCTTCCTCGTCGGGATGGTGGGTAAGGTTTGCATAATGTTGATCTCTGTTAAATAAATAAGATGTTGATGGTCGGGGGATTACGGTGAAGGGGGATGGTGAATTACGGTGTTTTTCAGGTAATCCACTTACTGTCTGATGGCGTCAGGTGCGGCCTCCAGTGTGAACCAGTTAATGCCCTGTTCTGCGTCGTGATGGCTGGCTGCATGGTATAGGCCGCTCTGGCCTCTTCTGTCGTCACAGAGTCATCCACGTTGCGCATATCGTCTTCGTACCAGAGTGAACACAATACGAAGTCGTCATTTTGATGTTGTTGCAGCAGTTCAATGACCTCGCTGATTTTACAGGCGTGTGGCTTGGCTATTCTCTTTCGGGTTGTGCCACAGGTGGCGTCGGATAAATCGCAAGATAAACGTACCCGCAGGAGCCGAGGGTGTCTGCCTCGCAGGTCATTCCTTTTGCGTAGAGCGTGACGCCGTGCTGATGTCGGGGAGTGAGTTCACCGCTGGTGAGCATTAACTCAAGTTGTTTCAACAGCAGTGGAAATGCCTGGTTCAGATGGCGCAGGTCTGATTCGCTGAAGGTGCCGGTGATGCTGGCGCGATCAGCCAGGTAATGCAGCCGGTTGCCCTCCTGTACCAGTCGTGCGCCAAAACACGGGATAGCTGCAGGCTTAAGTCCCCACCAGGGGGCGGCAATATCGTGGTTTGCTACATTTGTTGAGCTTTGCATTTAAGTAATCCTTAACTATGTGTTAATTCAGGGTAACGCTGCGCAGGACAACATACGGGCCGTTGCGGTCCTGGCGGCGTTCAGCGAATACGGCGAGCACACCGCTGATATCCTGCACCTCCCGTCCGGCATAGTGGCAGATGCTACCGGACCACTGGTATTTCCCTGTGCAGAAGCGGAACAGCCGCGACTGCGGATGCTGGCGGTATATCGCCATCGCCTGGCGTTTGCTGATAATCTTCATCGTTGTTTTTCTCCTTAAAGCCAGCCTCGTTCGGCAAAAGACACTATATCCATCCCGCCAACCACCAGGTGGTCCAGCAGGCGAATATCGACCAGTTCCAGGACCTGTTTCAGGCGTCCGGTAATCAGCCGGTCGGCCTGACTGGGTTCAGCCTCTCCGGAAGGATGATTGTGCGCGAGTAGCGCGGCGGCAGCGTTGTGGTGAAGTCCGGCCTTCACGACCTCCCGTGGATGGACGGTGATGCTGTTGATGGTGCCGAGAAAAAGCGTATCGCAGGCGATGAGGCGGTGCTGGTTGTCCAGCCACAGCACCATCAGCGACTCCCTCTCCTGCGTGGCCAGATGCAGGCGCAGCCAGTCGCGCACGGCATTGCTGGACGTAAATGACGCACCGGGTTCACGGAGCTGCCCTTCCAGCAGGGTTAAGGCTTCCCTGACCGTCAGCTGGTCGGCAGAGGGTAATTCACGGGCAAACAGCGGTAACTGTTGTTCCATGGCGGCTGACCTCAGTCGATGATGTGCATGATCGCACTGCATTCCGCATGGCTGAGCGCGTAGTCCCGCAGGCGGTAATAGTGCTCCGTCATGGCGTCGCATTCGGTGCGAATGGCGTGGTGGCTGTAAGTCATCAGGCAGACCGCGATCCCGGCAGCCTCGGCGCTGAGCTCACCGCCGTTACCGTTCAGGGTGTTGAACAGCGACCAGAGTTTATCGCTCTCCGCTTCCGGGGCCATAAACGCGCCGCCGTTGCTGAGCGTGTAAAACTGCCAGATACCGCCGTGGTAGTCTGTGCAGAAGCGGTCCATCCACGCGAAGACTGTCGGTTCGAGGATTATCCACTGCGGGATGCTACCGAAGTGCCCAGGCCAGAAGCTGATGCGCTGCTCGTCCTGTACGAGTGTGGCGGTCAGCGCTGGCGAAGAACTGGCAGGTTGTGGCGGTAACGGGAGAGTATCGTTAAGGTTAATAATATCGGTCATGTTAGTTTTTCCTTGTTTATTTATCGGGTTGGAGATGTTGGTTCAGCCGGAGTGACGGGCAGGACTGCGCATAGCCGTCCTCATCACAGAGCGAGGGCCAGTGGCCCTCCGGGAGGATTAAGCGGCACAGGCTGAGTTCGCCGGGACGATAAAGAAGGTGTGAGCACCAGGCGCACAGGTCGTCATCGGAGATGGAGCGGCTGCAGGGATTGTTCTCCAGGGCGGTCGGATAAAGGGTTGCCTGGTGGGCGTTATCAGGTAGCGGTGGCATCAACTCAGTACCTGCTGCAGTTCTTCTGCCATTACCCAGAGTGCCCGGTTAAGCTTAACGTCGCCGTCTATGCCTTTAACCGCGCGGGTATGGCTGCGTTTGCCTTTGGCAGTACGTCCTGGCAGACCCCCTTTCAGCAGGTTCTCCTGGCAGCGATTGAACACTGACCACAGGTCGTCCTGACGGTCTTCATAGCGTCGGGGCGTCAGTATCTGGGATGCCGTCACCGGCTGGTGCTCTTCACCAAAGCGGTACGTCAGCGCGGCTTTTGCAAAGGCCTGCTGTGCCGGTGGGGGAAGTAGCAGTGACTGCATGGCGTCCCGCTTTTCTTCCACCCGTTCAAATATCTCCAGCACCTCATAAGCCCCTTCAATGACCTTCTCAACCACGTTGCCTTTATGCGGCACGCGTACCTCACCAAAACTCTCGCCACATATCAGGCCATTCTGGCAGACTGCACGAAACAGGCCCGGCAGCATCTGGTATGAGCTGGAGCCGTCATGGCTGTTGAGGAGGATGATTTCGGGGACCTGTTTACCGGTAATCTGGCCTTCACGACGCAGGCGCAGCATGTGCTTCGTGTGGTCACGTTTATTCAGGTCGCGCACGCGGGTCTGGCAGGCAAAAAGCGGACGAAAGCCTTCGCGCTGCAGGTTATCGAGGAGGGTAATGGTCGGGATGTACGTGTATCTGTCTGAACGAGATTCATGTTTCTCTTCACTGAATACGCTGGGCACATAGTGCGCCAGTTCATCGCGGGTTAGGGGGCGGTCGCGGCGTACAAGGTTGACCGCACCAAAACGGCTGGCTAAGCGCATGGAAATTTCCTTTCTGAGAAATAAAAGAAAACGCCCCGCTCGGATGAGCAGGGCGTCGGTGGTGTGTAATACCTGTGTTGTGGCAGTTGTCAGGGCTGGTTCGTCTGTTCTGCCCCGTTCGAAGCGGGGTCGCTGGATGATGTAGTAGTGGCGTGAAGAATCTGGTGCTTCGCCAGCGCCTGCTGCATCTCATTGATGCAGTACGTGATGTAGAAGACGTTAAACAGCACGGTATAAAAGGCGTTCATCTTCAGGTCGAAGCGGAACGTATTCAGCGCATAGTGGCGCAGCACCGTTCTTGCCTTAAAGGCCCAGACCACATATATCACTCCGCTGGCCACTGAGAGCAGTCCGCTGATGGCTAGCAGGATATCGCCGGTTGAGTCGTAGCCGTACGGGTCAGGTGCTGCCATGGCACCCAACTGACGACTGAGCCCGAAACAGACGGTGAGCCAGATAATAAACAGATTGCCGTAAAGCGGGTAGCCCGTGGTCTCGCTGATGATATCCTGCTTTTTGTAGAGCCAGAGCAGGGGCCAGACGCCGCAGGTGACCATGCTGAGCAGGACAAAATGCAGCGTACGGGTATTCAGCCGCTGGCTGAGGGTATTAATCGTGATATCTGTCATGAACTAAATTCCTGTATTAAACGAGTGGGGGGGACTTCCGTGAATTAACCGGCCGTATTTCCACAGTCGCTGATATTTTTCAGCTCCTGCTGTGTATTCCTGATCCCCGGGTTAAAACTGCCGGCTTTCCTGTCATTCACATACACATCAAAATGTGCAGCCTGTCCCAGAGCCGTAATAAACTGCGACCAGGCATTGTCCGCATTACGCCATCCCAGAGACGAAGGTAGCGGAAATTGTCGATCGTGTATTACCAGCGTGATGGCGGTATGGTCGTCATGTGAGTCTGCTCCGGAACCATCGGGAAAGGTGAGCATGACGTGATGCTGCAGGATGTTCTGCTCATCGGGGTTGCCTGTGCAATTGAGGTTAAACATCACATTTTCGGGGCTGGTGATGATGTATTCGGTCACTCCCATGCCGAAGCCGCTGGTCCACATATTGGGGATAGCGTGAGCGGCGCCAGTGAATGCCAGTGTTGTTACCAGCAGAACGGCAGATAGTTTACGCATGAACGTTTCCTTAAATTATCTAAGAGGCGGGCAACTGTTGATGAATCCGCCGTGGGCGTTACATAAGCTGTTTGCCAACCGTTATCAGACCGGCCAGCCAGCCGATGCACTGAGGCCCCACAAGCCAGAACAAGCGGGCTTTGAGCAGCCCGGCCATACCTTTGCTGGTGTATACCGCATCCGGCATCAGCCACTGGCGCAGGAACGCGCCGATGGTCATACCGGCACCGGGGCCGAGCGTCATCCAGAACAGATATCCCATCCCCTGCCCGAAACTGCGGATTTCCCCCGTATTTCCGAACACGTTAAACAGGACAACCACAAGCGCGATGCCGAAGGCAATTGCGAAATATTTAATAACAAGCGCCATTCTGTTCAGTCCTTATTTTCTGCACTGCTGAGCGGCACTCAGCATGTTGTCCATAAAACTCGGAGGGACATAGCCGTACTGCTGGTTCATTTTCTCCAGTTCCCCGTGGGTATATTTCGTCTTCAGCTCTTCCCAGATACAGCCGCAGAGCGTGGTGGTTCCGCCACCGGACTTACAGCCCCGGATAAACTCACGTTCGTTCTTGTCACCACAGCCGCTCACGGCCAGCGCTGACAGCAGAGTGACGGCCAGTAACGCGCCCCGGGAAGCCGTCGTCATTTTTAATTGCCTGTGAATCATTGTGTTAATATCCATTCGTTAAAACGCCTCTGCTCAGAGGCAGTCCGATTGCACCACGCCTTCCTGTGCAAGGGCATGGCTGATGTTGTTCACCACCGTGTTCGGGTCGAGCCGGATTTCCGCCAGATGCTGACCCGACTCAGGTGTTCCCTTGTAAACGTCCAGGGACGCGAACGTTCTGCCTTCATCGTTTGTCCCGGCAGATACCTGGTATGAGGTATCGCCGTTCCGGACGGTGAATTCCTGCAGACTGATTACCTGATTGCTCTGGTAAGCGTACGTGGTGGTGTTTGCCGGTACGGTGAGGTCCATTTCCTTATGTTCTGCGCCGGTTCTGCCGAATGAGTACGATACCGATGGGGTGATGATGCAAATCTCGACTTCCTTTTTGTGGTTAACGGTCTGCGCATAGAAGACGGGCTTTCCGCAGCGCTGGTGGTGTGCCTGTATAAGTGCGTCGGGCGTAGAGGCATTTACGGCTGACAGCGATGCCAGCATCATTCCTGCGCTCAGCAGCAGGGCTGTACCGTGTTTCATGTTTTAACTCCTTTTGGTCTGGTGTGAGGTTCGGGAGAAAGCTCCCGGAAGGTATGAATGACGTTGCTGATAAAGTGAAAATGCGGAAGGGCATTGATGAAATCCGCGTCTACAATGAGTGCGCTGGTTTCACTGCGCCGGTGAAAAGAGCGTTCAGACAAGGAGACCGACGTTACCTCCTCAACCCTGAATACCCGTATCGCCCCATACTGGCTGGCCACCAGATACCAGTCTGCATGTGAAAAAATCAGCCGGTAGGGCTCAAGGTGGTCGTGACGGATGCTCTTAACCAGCAGGCTGACCAGACGGTGGTGGTAAATGCCTTCAGCAAGTCGCTGAAAGCAATCCGGGAGGATCCCCGCGGGCTGCTGTGCATGGCCTATCAGGCATGGAGATGTGCCGTTTTCATCCATCAACAGCTGCATCAGATGGCGGCTCTGTGAGGGAATGAGACGGGCTATTCCGGTGTTGCGGGCAAACGCCAGCGCAGCAGGAGTATGATCGCGCATCGGGTTTGTTCGTAACCGCCAGCAGCCGTTATCGCCAGTCAGATCCAGATGCAGCAGACGCTGAGAGAAATCCCGGCGCAGGGTGCGTTCAGATACGCCAAATTCACCGGACAGCGCTTTCATTGAAAGTGATTCACCGGCAAAAAGCCGGCTAATAATAACTGACAGCCTGAGTGCCAGCCTGTCGTGTCGGGGTGCAGGGTCCGTGGCGCGCATATGCCCTCCGTGAATGAAAAATACCGAGATAACTCATGCGGTTATTATGCAGGACGGGGTGGACAGGATATGACCAGCGATAAGACAGCGTGGCAGAAAAGATGTAATATTTTTCCCACGATAACTGTCTGATATTACGATGATAATTTCACATTGCTTAGCTGGTGAGCGTTACGCGGTCATACCCTGTCATAAAGCTGGTCAGCAGGAGGCGTTGTCAGGGCTGAAGGTGGCTGTAGTATTGCGTTTTATTAATCTCGCCCTCAGTAAACGCAGTAAGAGGCGAAACAGAACGATGAGAGTCCAACGGACGCTGTGGATCTCTTTCTCCGGCCAGCCTGCACGCCGGCAGTAATCCAGGATCCTGTTAACCACCCGTCTTCGGATATAGCGCAGCAGCATGCGTAACAGGGACCATGTCAGTGTCCTGAGTATCATTTCCACCACCTCAAAAAAACCAGTGCCACAGCGCAGAAGCGGCATTCACAATGCCGTCGCGGATCGTTCCCAGCGCTTCACGGACCGCCTTTGGCAGCGGAATGGTGTCCACTATCCGGCTGAATAACTCACCCAGCAGATCGCCGAAATCCTGTCGGGCGGTACTCTCTGCCTCCGTAGTCCGGTGCTCTTCCCTGACCTGACGAAAAACGCCGCTGCTGGCCTCCGGGGGCAGGGCAAATATCATGGTTTCGACCAGACGGGCCAGGTTGTAGCCGGTTTTGGCTGACACTGCATGCACCGGATAAGGACAGGAGAACTGCCGTGAGATGGCTGCGCTTCGGGCGGTCAGCGTCAGCAACTGGCCGGTGGAGGGCTGGCATGCTTCCCTGTCCCATTCCAGCGACGGTTCCGCCTTGTCGGCCTGGTTAATGACGAAGACAATGCTACCCGGCGAGACACCGTATTTGAGCAGAAACCGGTGGAAGGCTTCATCCGTGGCACAGGCGCGGTCATCCGCTTTCATCACCCAGAGGATAAGATCCATCGTCGGTAACTGCTCCTTATACAGTTGCCGGTATTCACGATCATAGTCCAGAGATTCACCGGCTCCGGGCAAATCGACCAGTGTCATGCGGCGCCCGCCGATATCGAGCGTGAAGCGAAGCGGTTCGCGGGTACAGCCCTGCACATCGCTGACCGGACTGAGGGGCTGCTGAAAGAGCGCATTGCAGAGTGAACTTTTCCCACTCCCGGTTTTACCCATGATGCCGATGACCGGCTCGTAATGAATGTGCTGGCGGATGCGGTTCAGTATTGTGCGTGAGAGTGTTTCGGGCAGAAGAGACAGTTGTTGATTCAGGGCATCAAGGCCCTGTTCAGTTTTATTGGACACATATACCTCCGTGAGTAAAATAACAAAACGGCATCATTTCTGCTGCCGTTCTCACACTGGTAATATAGAACTGTAACTATTTCTAAGTTAAAATAGCAATAATAATTATGGTTGTGAATTTGTATTCAGGGACGTCGTGGTCTTATCTGTCGTGCGTTTGTAGCTATTTCAATGCCTCTCATTCTGTCTTCAATTAACATTTCCAGAACGGATATTTTGTCGGAATGGTAATGGCTAGCGAGGAATGATAATTTTTTACTGTGCTCATCGCTGATTTCTTCTCGCCCTTTCATTACAGCCTGTTTTTTCCTGAATGTTCTTTGATAGTAAGCTTTGTTTATTTTAGTAATTGTGTTTTTTTGGATTTCATTATCAATTTTCCACAAATCGAGAAGGGCATAAAAAGAATGTAATGCTTCCTCAGCGTTAACTGGATGAGGTATGGCCACAGGGTTAAGGGGATCATTATCGGTAGATTTGTGATTCTGCTGATATTTAAGCATCGCATGATAAGCCCATACAGCAATGTCATTACCTTCATTTTGAAGCCATTTGAACCGAGTCAATCTGGTCGCATGTTTTCGCCAGAAATTTAGTGTTTTTGAGAGCCATATCCGCAGGGCAGGAGTTCTTCTGGTTTGCAGACATAATCTGTCAATAAACATAACAATACAGTTATAACGTTCTGGATGACTTGCGGGAGATTCAGGTATATTCAGGTCTTTATACCAGGCGTTACTATGTAAATCCAGCGCATCATTAATATCCTGATTACATCGACTGTCCAGGAACAAAGAACCCCACAGCCAATATGTTGCCCGCGTATCGTCCTTAAACCAATCAAAGTTTTTTTCAGCAATAATCGTTGGCTCAGATTAAGCTCCATTCTACGAATAAATCCCAGTCGCGCAGAATTGTCCGGGAAGTAAGCTTCAAGCGCATCGTTGATGATACGACATGAGAGTGCTGTATCCGGATTATTCACATCGAATACAAGATTTATGCTGGAGGGGACGTTTGCCTGTATGTAGTGAAAATAAAAACGACAGGAGCGTACGTCATTCGTCCTGATGGTAAGACGAGTACTGTCGATCATAGCCATCCTCGCTTCTGGAGCTCATTAAATGTTCATTTTGTGAGTGTCATTATGCAGTGTTTTTGATGCTAATGCGTAGTATTTTTTTTATTTTGTGATAATTAAGTGGTTTTAGGTAATTATTTCGTGGTAATTCGTATCTTTTACGTAGTGTATCGAATGTTGCTTTACAGCACTGTCTGACACTCGGAGTCGGAGGGGGCTTGCGCTAATTAGTCATCGGCCGCTTGGCATGAAATTTCGTTCAAAGGTAAATTAGGGGAGAGTGATGAGCTCGAATATTAACCAATATTGATTACATTCTTTGGGGCCCCTGAAAGAAGGTATGAAGAGAGTTTTCTAACAGAAATTAAGTGCTAACTTGAGAGTGAAATTATTTTTTTATTTTGAATACTGAAGATGTTTTTTGTATTTCCTTTCTTTTATGGCAGTTTCCATTCATTAACCATTGGGTTTGTCGGGTTGGTAATATATTAATATAGATACACTTATTAGTGTCTGCGTAGTTATATTAATAAGCGTATCAGATAGAACAATGATTATACATGCAATATCAGATAGCGCAATAACTCAATAAATATGACCACTGTTCAAACTTACACCTGATGTCGCATCAATAACACACATTCGTACCCTATCACTTCCTGATATTAATCTACAGAGCAAGAAATAATTTATTACTGGCTGTGTATATCCTATTGAACAAACTAACTAATACAAGGTCTTTCATCATGATTATTAATACTAACAGCTACGGTATATTGAACCAGAACTATGTTAAGCGTATTCAGGATACTATCACTAAAGCCCTGAATGATTATCCCCGTGTTATGATCCTGAGGGTAGATCTTCGCTTTCCTGAGATTGACACAGGCTCCTATAAGTCCGACTCAGGAATTGTCACCCGTTTCGTTGTTTCCCTTAAAGCTCAGATTGAAGCTGACTTAATGAAAAAATGTAATGCAGGTAAACGCGTTCACCCTTGTCGTGTTCGCCATATCTGGGCGAGGGAGTTTAATGAGTACGGTAAAAAACATTATCACGTGGCCTTATTGTTTAATCGTGAAGCATATGCTTATCCAGGAAGCTATACAAGCACCGTTGGTAATTATACCCATAATCTGGCCATGATGATTATGGAGGCCTGGGTACGGGCACTGGGGCTTCATTCGGTAGACAACCATACGCAATACTATGCCCTGACAGAGTTTCCGAAAAACTGCTATTACCACCTGAGCAGGAATAGCGAGAATTTTACCGAACAGCATTCTGATATTACGAACAGGATAAATTATCTGGCTAAGGAGTTCAGCAAAGATAATTTCGATGGTCAGCGTAACTTTGGCTGCAGTCAGTACTAATTAAACCAAAAGTATTTTTCTACTGGCGAGAGGAATGTTATGGCGGAGTACCAGGTTAACGATAAATCAATCATTCCTGGTTCTCCTGTCTTTCATTCCCCTGAGACAGAGAGAGATTGTTATGACAAAGATGGATATCACAGCTGACCTGCTGAACGACAAACTTGTAGATATGGCATTCATTACAGAATTTTCGGGACTGAGTGATAAGTGGTTTTACAAGTTAATTCAGGATGGTCTGTTCCCAAAACCTATCAAGCTGGGCCGCAGTTCGCGCTGGCGCAGAAGCGAGGTGGAAACCTGGATGCAGCAGCGTATTGCTGATTCACGTGGCGCCTCAGAAGAAGGGGTTTCTTAATGGAAAAACAACGTCGTATAAAACCACAGAAAATCCCGGAGCGCTGGAAGTGTTCCCGTTGCCAGCGACAGTATTGCGGTGCCAGACCTTGCCCCATTTGTTTTCGCACCCCCGTCACACCTGCACAGCCGTAATGCGGGTGGTCTGCAGAGACTGAATACCACGAATCATCTTCCGCTAATGCATAACGACCCGCCATTCACACTGCCACGCTGCCCATACAAGGACGGCTTACGCCTGCGTGTTGTCTGGCGGTAAGGAACATCAGGATGCTCGCTAAATTTTTCATAGCCCTTGACGGTAATGGTCGTCTCACCGGAGCCAGAACTGCACAACAATACCCGTATGACCGCTACACCTGCCACCTGTGCGGCAGTGCGCTGCTGTTTTATCCTTAATATGACACTGACCGACCGTACTTTGAACACCGGTCCAACATGCTGACAGATAACGGACGACAGCATTGTCCGTATGTCAGGCCAGAGCCTAAGGAGGCTCGCCATAGCCGGCAACTGCAATGTTATGTACCTGATGCCCGTCCGCTGGTTTACTGGAATGACTGGCACTGCAGTGGCTGCGGCAGCAATTACCACGGTGAACGCTACTGCCTGAGCTGCCAAACCGGTGAGTACAGCCGGGTCCTCTCTGATGCTGAAAACAAGACTGCTGAGGTAACGGCATGCGCGTTCTGACATGTTACCTGGCAAATAAACACGAAGGTCACTTTGTGACAGCCAGAGAGGCCATGAACGCAACGGTACAGTTATGGAGTTGTGCGCGACTGGTGTTACATACCGGCACTGTCAGTGACCCGGCGTGGTTTGGACACGATACGCAGACCGTGGCCCGGGATGTTCTGATGAACTTTGTCCATCTCGACCCGAAGGTGAAAGCCGAAGCCCGACACAGGAAGCTGCGCAATATGCTCAACGGGCTGGATGCAACGGTGATGACGCTAGCTAAAGCTGCCTGCATGGCGCATTCCTGACGAAATGGTGCCATCAACATCGGGCCGGCCAACCGCGTGAAAGATCTTCTGCCATGGAACGTCAGCCTGTCCGAAATTAAATTTTACGCTACGCCCTCCACGGAGTATTTGGGGGTACCCGAAATTAATGCCCCTTACCGCTGCTCTCACGAACAATCAGTTTAACGGGTAACAGTTGGTTTTTTTCTTCATATGCATCGGACAGTAGCAAGCTTACCGCCTGGTGTCCTAATTTATGTTTATCAACGGCAATAGTCGTGAGGGAAGGGCGTCCCCACGCTGCGGTTTCAATATTATCAAACCCAACAATCGCCACATCTTCAGGCACCTTTAATCCACGCTGTTCGCACATATTAATGGCAATCATTGCGGTGACGTCGTTGTAAGCGAAAATAGCATCAGGGGGAGTGGGGAGTTTTAACAGCTCGTTCATCGCATAAATCAGCGATTGCTCTGTATCAACCAGAGGGGACGCAATCACCTCATATTCAGGAGGCATCAACATTTGTGCTTCATACAGCGCCTGGCGATAGCCTTTCTCACGCTGACGAATACTGTAATGGGAAAGTGTACTGGCTAAAAAGGCGATACGTTTTCGACCCAGTTTAATCAAATGTTGGGTGGCTAAATAACCACCCTGAACATTATCAGGGTTAACACACGGCAGGCCCGGTGACCATAAGTCGACCAGCACCATAGGTAATTTAATCTGCGTGAGCATAGCAATGAGTTGTGGTTCAAAGTATCCCGCACAAATTAGCGCGTCCGGGTGATGCAGAAGAACCTGATCATTAATCGCATCATCCGGTCCGATTGCCAAAAAACTCATCGCAATTCCTTTCGCGCGGCAATTATCTTCGACGCCAAGTAGCAATGACGAATAGAAGGGCAGAGCACGCGCAATATCATGCTGACGATGCAGCAAGAAGAGAACCCGTTTTATCTTGTCGCTGTGCAGTCGCGAAAAGTCATATCCTTGCTCTTCGGCGATGGCCACAATACGTTGTCGTGTCTCTTCTTTCAGGCCCGGCTGGCCCTTTAGCGCGCGTGAAACTGCAGCGACGGATACCCCACACGCCTGCGCAATATCTCTGATTCTTACTGGTTTAGTCATGCCTCTCCCGTTTAATTTCCTGATGCACCGTAGCGCTCATTCGCATCTTCCTTGTTGCGCTGAAAAGTCTGGGTAATCTGTTGATGGCCAAGCCACGCAGCACCTCTTACACCACTGCTGTCACCGTATTTTGCCACAACCAGCGGGGTGCAACAGCTGTTGCCAAATACATACTCTGCCATACGTTGCTGTAATGATGGATAAAGCTCGGCAATATTTGATACCCCACCACCAATAACGATGACATCGGGGTCCAACAAATTCACCACGCTGGCTAATGCCCGGGCAACTTGATCAAGAAAGTTGTCCCAACACTGCATCGCAGTAATATCGTTGGCTCTGACAAGAGACATTATGCCAGGGACATCACCCTGTTTACTATAATTTTGATGGTATTGACGTTCAAGGCCAGTCCCAGAAATAAATGATTCGAGACAATTATCCTGACCACAGTAGCAGCGAGATGTCATTCCATCACGTTGCGAATTGTAATGTGGGAGGGGGTTATGGCCCCATTCTCCGCTACAGGCATTTGGCCCAGTCAGTAAGCGCTGCCCTACGACTAAACCACCCCCGCAACCTGTTCCCAAAATTACACCAAATACAGCATGAAAACCCGCACCACTCCCGTCGATAGCTTCGGAAAGAGCAAAGCAGTTTGCATCATTTGCTACAGCAACAGGCTTGCCAGTTAATTCAGTAATATCAATAAGAAAATGTTGTTTATTAATAATCTGAATATTCGAATTTTTGATCAGATGGGTTTGTGGGTCCGGTGTGCCGGGTAAACCGATGCCAATACTGAGAGTTTCCGAAACATGCTTTTCTGCCTCCTGAATGATTTCACGGATGCTATTCAGGAAAGCCGGGTAATTGTCTTTGCAAGTAGGATACCGCTGGCGGTAGACAACGCTACCTTGCTCATCAAGCACCACTGCTTCAATTTTGGTTCCACCAATATCCAGGCCTAATCTTTTCATATTTTTCATCAACATATTTGCCAGTGTGATTTTTTGATTACTAAAAATAACATTTTCACGATGAGTTGATGAGTGCCTACTGCATACCACAGCATATTTTGTTGTTTTTTTATTGCACGGATCACATTAAATGGCTTTAAAAAACAGAGAATATGATACCTGTCACGCTTCAGGAACAGTGATCTTTGCAGGGTTAATTTTAATCACTAAGGTGGCCTTGTTTTGTTTACTAAAAAATAATGAGGTGTCTATGTCTTCGTCAGGAAACGGGATACAAAAACAGAACTACCTTTTATCAAGCTTATGGTTTCTGTTCTTCTTTATCTGCTGGGGGTCTTGCTTTCCCTATTTATCTTTATGGCTTACTGAAAGAATCGGTATCAACTCTGCTGAAGTTGGTATGGTCTATACCTGCATTGCTACCGTCGCCGTCGTCTTCCAACCGATATTTGGCATTCTTGCCGATAAACTGCATTTTCGAAAACATCTGATGTGGATGCTGGTTATCCTGATGATTGCATTCGCACCGTGGTGGATTTGGGTCTTTGCACCACTACTGAAAGTCAGTGCAATTGCCGGTGCGGTCGCTGGCGGTATCTTTATCGGCCTCGCTTTCGGATGTGGTTGTGGGGTCTGTGAAGCCTATATTGATAAAGTCTCACGCCTCGACGGATTTGAATTTGGTCGGGCGCGTATGTGGGGGGGGATTGGTGCAGCCGTAGGTACGTTTCTCTCCGGTAAATTATTTGTCGTCAATCCGGATTACATCTTTATTATGGCCAGCGCAGCAGGTGTTTGTCTTGCGTTGATCTTGCTGGTGTTTCGTCCGGGTAAAAACTTCCTGGATAACGTCAGTTCTGAACGTGCAAAGGTGAATAAGAGCGATATCTTCGATCTGCTGTGTACCAAAAGATTCTGGTTTCTGGTGCTGTATATGGTGGGTGTCGGTGCTGTTTATGAAACATATGATCAGCAATTTGCGGTTTATTACAGCACGTTCTTTGAAAGCAAAGCGCGTGGCGCTGAAGTGTTTGGTTATTTATATACCGCACAGATTTTCCTTGATGCGATGACAATGTTCTTTGCTCCAGCTATTGTTAACCGAATTGGCCCGAAAAATGCCTTGCTGTACTGCGGATTTATTATGACTTTCCGTATTATGGGTAGTGCAATGGCAACGGGACCAGTATTGATCTCAACCATGAAACTTTTGCATGGTTTTGAAAGTTCAATTCTTATTATTGCTACCCTGAAATATATTTCTGCTAACTTCGACTGGAAATTATCTGCCACGGTCTATTTAATCGGCTTCCAGTTCGCAAAACAGTTTAGCCAGATATTTATGAGCACGACTATTGGCGGTATGTATGACGTGCTGGGCTTTAAAGAGTCTTACACTATCCTTGGTCTTGTCGCTCTGGTATTTACGGTTATATCAGTATTTACTTTATCGCGTAAACGGGTTCAGCCACTTATTCCTGCACACTAATTTATATTGAGGTCTTCATGTCTGACTTATTAACTATCGTCGAAAATGGTATCACTATGGTTTTCGATTTGGCGGAACGTGCCCGTTTATTACACTTTTCGACAGGATTTTTTAACCCAGGAAACATTACTGATAATAGTGATGCTCAGTCGCGCTTTAATCTGGTGGAAGTGAATTTGTCCGGGCTTGATAAGCCACTGGAACGTCACGGTGCAGGTTTTACAGCAACAGCGCCGGGCTATACATTACAGTTCGATTCCTTTAGTGATAGTCATAATGATCAAGGGCGTAAACTTATTTTTTTGCTGACAGATATGGTCAGTAAAGTCAGCATTGAGGTGCATTATCAATTTTACAGTGCATTATCGATTATCCGTAGCTGGACGGTTATTACTAATAAAGGCTGTGATCCACAAACACTAGAATATTTATCAAGCTTTGTCCTTAATGGTATTGAAAAAGACAGCTCGACAGAGTGGCAGAAAAATTTCTCACTTCTCATTCCGCACAATAGCTGGACGAGAGAGCTACAATGGCGAAAATATAGTTTTGATGAGTTAGGTTTTACGCCATGTATTCAAAAAGGGTTGCAGCGTTCGTCAAAACCACTGCATTTCACTAATACCGGTGCATGGTCAACTAAAGAATATTTGCCGATGGCTTATTTACATGATAGCCATAACGATACGGGACTATTCTGGCAAATTGAAAACAATGGATCCTGGCACTGGGAAATTGGTGACCAGGCCGATCACTTGTATTTGCAATTAGGAGGGCCTAATGAATTTTATAGCCACTGGTTTAAACAATTAAATCCTGGTGAATCATTTACCTCCGTTCCTGTTGCTGTTGGGGTGACTGCTCTGGGTTTTGACCATGCAATGGGCGTATTGACGCAGTATCGTCGCCGCATTCGTCGGATTAACGAGGATAACCAGAAACTCGGCGTTATTTTCAATGACTATATGAATTGCCTGTTTGGCGATCCGACTACCGAAAAATTGTTGCCATTAATTGATGCTGCGGCAGCGGCTGGTGCGGAATATTTCTGTATTGACTGTGGCTGGTATGACAAAGGTGAGTGGTGGAACGGCGTTGGTCAATGGCTGCCGTCCGTAGAACGTTTCCCGGAAGGTATTGAGTTCGTCATTAGCTATATTCGTGATAAAGGAATGACTCCGGGATTGTGGTTAGAGTTAGAAGTCATGGGCGTGAAGTCGCCAAAACTGGCAGAGACTGATGATAGCTGGTTCTTCATGCGCCACGGAAAAAGGGTCTTTGATCGCAGCCGCTATCAACTCGACTTCACAAACCCGGCGGTTATAGTACATGCCAATGAAGTGATTAATCGGCTGGTGGATATTTATGGCGTTGGTTACATCAAAATGGATTACAACATCGAGCCGGGAATTGGCACTGAGCAGGGAGCTGACAGCTTTGGTGATGGGTTGCTGAAACATAACCGCGCTTATCTGAGCTGGCTGGATGATGTGTTCGCCCGCCATCCGCAACTGATCATTGAAAACTGCGGTAGTGGTGGATTGCGCATGGATTACGCGATGTTAAGTCGCTGTTCCATTCAGTCGACCAGCGACCAGGAAGATTATCTGAAATACGCCACAATTGCCGCCAATGCGCCAACGGCAGTTACTCCTGAACAGGCGGCTATCTGGTCGTATCCAATGCGCGATGGTGATGAGCAGGAAGTCATCTTTAATCAGGTATCGGCGATGTTGCTACGCATACATCAGAGTGGGCATTTAGCTGAACTTTCTGAGGATAATTTTAACCTGGTTCAGGAAGCAATCAGTTTCTATAAAACGCTGCGTGACGATATTAAACACGCACTGCCTTTCTGGCCGCTCGGTTTGTCCCGCTTCTCAGATGAGTGGGTTGCTTTAGGGCTGATCGCACCTGGTGGCAAACGACTGCTGGCGGTGTGGCGTCGTGAAGGGGAACAGGCTGTTTGTGTGTTACCTATCAGCGAGTTGATGGCAAAAGAGGTTGTGATTAAGCAAGGCTACCCAACCACCATCACTCATGAGTCTCACTGGGATGGAACGCGCGGCGAGATACAGATATCTATGCCTAATCGTTCGGCGGCAATCTTTGAAATTAACGCGATAATTTAAAACAAAGCAGGGGCACTACTATACAGTGAGTGACCTTTCTGATGTTTTTTTAACCTCGGAGCGCCTGGTGAATCAATTCAGGCGTTTTGTTTTTTTCCCACAATTTGGGATATTCGTGGTCATATACACTCAACATCAGTGATTACGTTTCTCGCTTTATTTTCCACTCTGATTGAATTTCATCGTATAGATTACGTTCAGATCTGCATGTTTTTGTCCCGGCACTGAGAGACAGAAATACGACCCCGTTTTGATACCTGATGTTTTTCGATATACTCCCGCCGATGAAAAAGTCGATAATCAACGCCTCACCCGAACAAACCGTGACTGACCTGGCCCATCTTGCCTGGTGTGCGCTGGTCGCACTGCGACTGGCGCAAGGTGAAGGTATACTCACATCCCCACTGGCGACCCACGCATTTTTACTGCGCTGGCTTGCCACCGCTCAAAAGCAAAAACGTTTTCCTCGCACCGTTGCATCCGATATTGAAGGGTTACTAACGTTTGGGCGCAACAAAGGCCTTGCTGCCAGCTTATCCAGTCGTCTCGAATATTTGTGGAGTTCCTGCACAGGACCCGTTTCCGCTCAATCGGATCTGTATCGACTAACTTACGCTATCGAACGACTGAAATCGCAGGGCTGGGTAAATGCTGTGGTCAGTGATGGCGACTGGAGCAGCGAAAATCTTATTCACGAATACCGTGAGACGGCCGCACTGCGGGTAAAAAAATCGGAGCTGATTCGTGGATTTTCGGATGAGGGTAAACTTGTCGCACCCATTGAGTTCACGGTCGTCAGGGATGTGTCCACGTGCATAGATGCTTTTCAGGTTCATGCACTTCACGTCGTCATTCTGGAGTCGAATCGGATCAGGTTACAGCCTGAGAGATAAAACAAACATTCATCCCGGGACCAACTCGCTCTCTTTTCTTTCGCTTAATTCCACAGTTATTGTCGCATTCTTACATGAAGTCACGACATGGCTGTTGATACCCCAGTATTCCTGCACTGTGTTAACGGTGCACAGGGACCGCATCGTCCACTTTTCCTGGTCCGCAGCAAAACCATTAAGCCTCATTTAACAGAAAGATAGAAATTTTATTCCTGAAGCAGATTGCTATCTTTCTGTTTGCTCTCCGCCGTGGAACCCCTTATTGATCAATAAAAATGAAAAATCAGACTTTTCACACGGCTGTTGGTGTTTTGTACGATTTCAGACATTAAGCCAGTCTGGTCTTTTACCGCACAGGCTTATCCCACAAGGGGTGAAGGGTTTTTTTTGAATAAAATTCTTATAAAACAAATTAATAAGAATTTTCTTGATTTTTTATGATGTAACATTGAGTTACATATTTGAATTTTAAATTGTCTTGTCCACCTCACTACACTCCCCCGAACAGGTACTTATCCGAAATTTTTGACTTCAGACAAATACCCAAAAACACGTGTCATGCTCGCAGGTGAATGGAATGTGCTCGCTTTTGACTCCCGTTTTTGATTTACGTCGGATGACGTAAGCAGGGATTGTATCCTGGCAGGGTAAGCCTTTCTTATTAATGCCTCACAGGCATCGACCGTTTCTATTACTTCATAGAACAGGGACAGCCATGTCTAACTCCTATCAGTCCGAGATCCCCAAGGCCCGCGTTAATATTCAGTTAAGCCTGCATACGGGCGGCGCACAGAAAAAAGTCGAATTGCCCCTCAAGCTGGTGGTGGTGGGCGATTACAGCAACGGTGCTGAACAACGCCCGGTGTCTGAGCGTGAAAAGGTCAATATCAATAAAAACAATTTTGATAGCGTACTGGCTGAATTCACTCCTTCCGTCAATCTTTCCGTAGAAAACACCCTGGCCGGTGATGGCAGTGAAGACAACATCAGCCTGACTTTCCAGAGCATGAAAGACTTTGAACCTGAACAGGTCACCCGGCAGATCCCCCAGTTAAAGGCGATGCTCGCCATGCGCAATCTGCTGCGCGACCTCAAAGCCAACCTGCTGGACAACGCGACATTCCGTAAAGAGCTGGAAAAAATCCTGCTTGACCCGACGCTGAGCGCTGAACTGCGCAGTGAGTTATCCGCTCTGGCCCCGAAACAGCCATAACGGTCGCGATACTTAACGGATTAATGAAGGAAATGCTGATGTCTGTAAAAAATGAAAACGCCGCGGGCGGTGAGAGTGTGGTACTGGAACGCCCGGAAGCGGGCAGTGTCTATGCTTCCCTGTTTGATAAAATTAACCTGAATCCGGTGTCTGAACTGAGTGCGCTGGATATCTGGCAGGACAGCCAGGCGATGTCCGATGCGACGGCCGATGAGCGTCTGACCGCCGGTATGCAGGTCTTTCTGGAGTGTCTGACGAAAGCGGGCACGAAGATTGAAAAACTGGACAAAAATCTGATTGACCACCACATCGCCGAGCTGGATTTTCAGATTAGCCGCCAGCTGGATGCAGTGATGCACCATGAGGCCTTCCAGGAAACAGAAAGTACCTGGCGTGGCCTGAAATCGCTGGTCGACAAAACCGATTTCCGTCAGAACGTTAAAATTGAAATACTCGACCTGTCGAAAGACGATTTACGCCAGGATTTTGAAGACGCGCCGGAGATTGTTCAGAGCGGATTATACCATCACACCTATACCGCAGAATACGATACCCCGGGCGGAGAGCCGATTGCGGCGCTGATTTCCGCGTATGAATTTGATGCCTCTGCGCAGGATATTGCCCTGCTGCGCAATATCTCTAAAGTCTCTGCGGCCGCGCACATGCCGTTTATCGGCTCCGCGGGTCCGAAATTCTTCCTCAAAGATTCGATGGAAGAGGTGGCGGCGATTAAAGATATCGGCAACTACTTTGATCGCGCCGAGTACATCAAGTGGAAATCCTTCCGCGAGACGGACGATTCCCGCTATATCGGTCTGGTGATGCCACGCGTGCTGGGCCGTCTGCCGTATGGCCCTGACACCGTACCGGTACGCAGCTTCAACTATGTGGAAGAGGTGAAAGGCCCGGACCACGATAAATACCTGTGGACCAACGCTTCATTCGCTTTTGCCGCCAACATGGTGAAAAGCTTTATCAACAATGGCTGGTGTGTGCAAATCCGTGGCCCGCAGGCCGGGGGTGCAGTAAAAGACCTGCCAATCCATCTGTACGACCTGGGCACCGGTAATCAGGTGAAAATCCCGTCCGAGGTGATGATCCCGGAAACCCGCGAATTTGAATTCGCCAACCTGGGCTTTATCCCGCTGTCGTATTACAAAAACCGCGACTACTCCTGCTTCTTCTCAGCGAACTCCACGCAGAAACCGGCGCTGTACGACACCGCCGACGCCACGGCTAACAGCCGCATCAACGCCCGCCTGCCGTACATCTTCCTGCTGTCGCGTATCGCGCATTACCTGAAGCTTATCCAGCGTGAAAATATCGGCACCACCAAAGACCGCCGTCTGCTGGAGCTGGAGCTGAATACCTGGGTACGCACGCTGGTGACAGAAATGACCGATCCGGGTGACGAACTGCAGGCCTCTCATCCGCTGCGCGATGCGAAAGTCACCGTGGAAGATATCGAAGATAACCCGGGCTTCTTCCGCGTGAAGCTGTACGCCGTACCGCATTTCCAGGTGGAAGGGATGGACGTTAACCTGTCACTGGTTTCCCAGATGCCGAAGGCGAAATCGTAAGCTAAGGCAGGAAGTCAATGAAAACGGAACAACCGTTATGGGGCAGGGGCGTAATGGTCTCTCCCCAGCACTTCCAGCAACAGGCCGCATATGCGGCCTGGTCTGCGGAATGCATCGCCCGACTGGGTCTCTCTCAGCCCTGGGGAATGATTGATGCCACTTTCGAACCGGATGCACTGAAACTGGGTCGCCTGCAGGCCCGTCATCTGCACATCCGTTTTCCCGATGGCACGCTTGTCGACACGGATAATGCTGATGACCTGCCACCCGTGCTGGCACTTGAGAGTGAATCACAGGACGTAGTGGTGGTTCTGGCTCTTCCGCTGCTGCGAGCGAATGGCGGAAACTGTCTTAAACCTGATGAGGTGGCCGATCGCCCTGTTCGTTATCGCCAGCGCTGGCAGGATGTCCGCAATACCTTTGGGGAAGACACCCGCCAGATTGCGGTGATGCAGCCGGAACTGACCCTGCGTTTTTCCCATCAGAACAACAGTGATTACCTGACCTGCCCGGTTGCCCGACTGCAACAGGATTCGCAGGGAACCTGGCGACTGGATGAGACGTTTCTCCCCCCGCTCCTTACCATCCAGGGCAGTCGCTGGCTGGTAACTCAGCTGGAACAGCTGATGACGCAACTGCGTGCCCGTCTGAGTCGCCTGATGGACATGCGTCGTGAAAGTAACGAGCGCATGGCCGATTTTGCCGTGGCCGATGTGTCTCTGTTCTGGCTGCTCAATGCTCTGAACAGCGCAGAACCTGTGCTCGGGCAGTTTCAGCGTCACCCGCAAAGTCCACCGGAGCGTCTGTATCCTGAACTGGCACGCCTTGCAGGCAGTCTGCTGACCTTCTCACTGGAACACCAGGTGAGTGCTATTCCTGTCTGGCAGCATGAGCAGCTGAATAACGTTTTCCCGCCGCTGTTTGACTTGCTGGGCGACCTGCTGGAAGCCAGTTTGCCGTCGCGGGTGGTGTCGCTTGAGCTTGAATATGATCCTCGTCTCCACTTCTGGCAGGCCCGTCTGCATGACCCACGCCTGCGCGAAGGGGCTGATTACTATCTCTCCGTGCGTTCACCGATGCCGGTGGCACAGTTGCAGGAGCAGTTCCCGCGCCAGTGCAAAGTAGGCAGTCCGGATCACGTGCGGGGGATTGTTAATTCATCCCGCGTGGGGGTTCCACTGACACCGTTGCGCCATGTGCCGGCCGCCATTCCGCTGCGTCTGGAAAACCAGTATTTCAGCCTCGATGTTGCTCATCCGCTGGCCACCGAAATGCTCACGGGGGGCATCTGTATGTTTTACGTTCCGGGCATGCTCGGCGAGGCTGAACTTGAACTCTTTGCGGTACTGAGAACATGAGTGAGCGTAAACGCGGCGCGGCCGCGTCCATTGATATTGATGCCCTGCTGCAGGACACCTGGCTGCAGGTGATCAGCCTGCGTTACGGTCCGAAGTTTCAGGATGGAGAAGGGCGCACGTTGTGGGAGCGTTGCATTGCTGATGTTGATCGTGTGCAGCGTGAGCTGAAAGCGAGCGAACTCGATGAAGCCAGCTGTCAGCATATTCTCACTGCACAGTGTGCGCTGCTTGATGAAGCAGTCAAAGGCCGCGGTGTGGAGGACGACGCCTGTGTGCAGTGGTATGACATTCCCCTACAGGGGCATTTCCTCGGCACCATGGATGCCGGTGATACGCTGTGCGATCGGATGCGCGATGTGCTGCGTGAACCGGCGCCCGACGATGCTGTTGTGACCTGCTTCCAGCGGGTCATGATGCTGGGATTCCTCGGCAGTTTCCGCTCGCTGAACGACCCGGACCGCCAGAAACTCGTCAACGCCCTCAGTGAACAGGTCACACCGTTCAGTTATCCACAAACCCATCCTGTCCTGGCGGAAAGCCGCGGTGGACGGGGTATGGGCGGCTGGCTGGCATCATGGCCCGTGCGTATTGGCCTGAGCGTAGTGGTAGTCGTGGCCCTGTGGTGGGGGCTGAGTCACTGGCTGGATCAGATGCTGTTGACCCTGCTGCCGGGAGCCATGAAATGAGTCCTGCCCAACAGCGCGGGCTTGCGCTGTGGGCCGCCCTGCTGAGTGCCGTGGTCTGCCTGGGTTTCCTGCCTGTCACCCGCCTGGTTTCTGTGCTCGCTCTGCTGGCTATGTTGGGGCTTATCCTGGCGTTCTGGACTGTCGCCAGTCGTCGTGCGGAGCATGATGTCACCCTGTGTCTGGATGACCTCCCGGAAGCCACTTACCGTCAGCCCGTGGTGCTGGTCTGTGGCGATCTGCCGCTGGCATGTATGCAGCAGTCACCGGTGCTCACTGTCACGCAGGGATGCTGGATCCGCGTGGAGGATCATCAGGATCTGGAGCAGGCAGCCCGCCAGGTCCTGGGGTTGCGCCCTGACTGGGGTCGCCAGCTGTCGGTGATGGTCAGCGTCTGTCCGCAGAAACACGCCGACAGCGATCGCCTTACCAGTCGCCTGCTGGCCCTGCGCTGGCAAATCAGCCAGTTGCGTAAAGAAACGGGTCATTCTGTGCCGCTGGTTCTGAATGGTCAGGTTGGCAGCGTGATGACGAATGCTCTGCTCTGGCAGGCGGCAATCCCGGGGGAAGGGGTGAGAGTCTGGCGTGAGTCTTCAGCGCCGAGTTCAATCGCTGCATGGGTCAACACTGGTGGGTCGCCTGCGATGCAGCAACAGGTGCTGATGAACAGCCTGATGGGCTGGTTCCATCAGCATGTCCAGACTGTCTTTATGGACGAGAACCCCGACGTTCCTGTCATTGCACCTGGCGCGGTGCTGTGGGGAATGGGACCGATCCTTGCCGGAAGTCTGGCCACATCGGCCTGGACTGCGTGGCTTTCCCGTCACACGGCGATGCAGCAGGTAGCGGGCTGGCAGCCGGTGGGAACGGACAGTACGGTAATCTCCCCCTTCCCGGATTTTATTCTGCCGCTGCTGCCCGAAGGGCGAGGCCTGACCCCGCGTGGGCGTACCTGGCATTGTGCGCTCGGGATTTTCACGCTGGCGGCGATTGCTGCGCTGCTCAGTAGTGGCTGGAACAATCGCCAGCTGCTGCAGCGTGTGAGCTTCGATATTGCCCGCTATGACCGTATCCCGATGCATGATTTTGGACCAAAAGCTGACGCCGTTGCCGTCCTGCGTGACGATGCGGCAGAGCTGGATGACCTGGCGCGCAATGGCGTACCGGCGCGGATGGGTCTCGGTCTGTATCAGGGTGAGCGTCTGCGAATGCCGGTGCTGGAAGCCATACGCTCGTATGTTCCCCCGCCACCTCAGCCTGAACCGCAACTGAAGCCGGTACCGAAAATTGTGCGACTCGACAGCATGTCGCTGTTCGACTCCGGCAAATCGGACCTGAAACCAGGCTCCACCAAAGTGCTGGTGACCTCCCTGGTTGGCATCAAAGCTAAACCGGGCTGGCTGATTGTGGTCAGCGGGCATACCGACAACACCGGCAACCCGAAACTCAATCAAACGTTATCCCTGAAGCGTGCCGAAGCGGTACGTGACTGGATGCGTGACACCGGCGATGTGCCGGAGAGCTGTTTTGCGGTGCAGGGCTATGGCGAGAGCCGTCCGATCGCAACCAATGACACGCCGGAAGGCCGCGCGCTTAACCGCCGTGTCGAAATCAGTCTGGTACCGCAGGCGAATGCCTGCCAGATACCGGGCAACAACCAGGTGTCATCGCAGGATGATGACGCATCACAACACAATGGAGAGTAATTCCATGGCAATTCCTGTTTATCTTTGGCTGAAAGACGACGGCGGCGCGGACATTAAAGGGTCTGTTGACGTTCAGGATCGTGAAGGCAGCATCGAAGTGGTGGCTCAGGAACATAACCTGTACATCCCGACTGACAACAACACCGGCAAGCTGACCGGTACCCGTATTCACACCCCGTTCCTGTTCACCAAGGAAATCGACTCGTCCAGTCCGTACCTGTACAAGGCTGTGACCACCGGTCAGACCCTCAAGTCTGCGGAATTCAAGTGGTACAAAATCAACGACGCGGGCCAGGAAGTGGAGTACTTCAATACCAAACTGGAAAACGTGAAAGTGGTGAAAGTGAATCCTGAAATGTATGACATCAAGGATCCTTCTAAAGAGAAGCACAACCACCTTGAGCGCATTGAACTGCGTTACGAAAAAATCACCTGGACCTACAAAGACGGCAACATCATTCATTCCGATTCCTGGAACGAACGCGCCACCGCGTAAGCCTGATGCGGACAGGGTTTCCTGTCCGCAGTTTTTTGCTGAGTGCCTGTCTGAAACGGGCTTTCAGCAAAGAAAACCACAAACTGCCAGCCTGACCGTATGCGCTTTGGTCCCCTTAAAGGGAAACAGCGATGGGCGGTAGCGTGTCCAGGAACCGACAAAGAGAGAGAGAGTCATGGAAAATCCAGCCATCCTGTTGCGACGTCTGAACCCTTACTGTGCCCGCGCCATGGAAGGGGCGGCTTTGCTCTGCCAGACCCGCGCCCACGCGTCCATCATGCCTGAACACTGGCTGCTGAAGCTGCTGGAGCAGGGCGAAGGCGACCTGACCGTGCTGGCGCGCCGCTACGAATGGGATATGGACGCGCTGTGGCAGGATTTGCTCAGTTGGCTGGATACGCTGCCGCGCTCGGTGCGCGGGCGCCCGCAGCTATCCGCAGATATTCAGAAACTGATGCAGGAAGCCTGGATGCAGGCCTCACTTGCCGGAGAAGAAAGTATCCGCAGCGTGCACCTGCTGATGGCACTGACGGAAAACCCACGACTTGCTCACTGCGACGGTCTGTGGCCACTGCTGACACTCGGTATGAGCCAGCTTTCCCGACTACGCCCGCTACTGGATGCACAATCTGATGAGCGCCTGGAGCTGCAGTTTGAGGCTGAACTGGCCCAGGAGCATGGCAGTGAGGTGGAGTTTGTTGGCCGCCCGGTCGGTGCTGAGATAAAAGAAGGCGAACTGCCCCCCGCGCTGCAGAACGCACTGGATAAATTTACTCTCGATGTTACTGCTAAAGCGAAAGAGGGCAAGATTGACCCGGTGTTTGGTCGCGACACTGAAATCCGCCAGATGGTGGATATCCTCTCCCGTCGTCGTAAGAACAACCCGATCCTGGTCGGCGAACCAGGCGTCGGTAAAACTGCACTGGTCGAAGGCCTGGCGCTGCGTATTGCCGAGGGTAACGTCCCGGAATCTCTCAAATCGGTGATTTTGCGGACCCTTGACCTGGGTCTGTTGCAGGCGGGCGCAGGCGTGAAAGGGGAATTTGAACAGCGCCTGAAAAACGTCATCGATGCGGTGCAGCAGTCGCCTGTGCCGATTCTGCTGTTTATAGACGAAGCCCACACCATTATCGGTGCAGGTAACCAGGCGGGCGGTGCGGATGCCGCGAACCTGCTGAAACCGGCGCTGGCGCGTGGCGAACTGCGCACCATCGCGGCCACCACCTGGAGCGAGTACAAACAGTATTTTGAACGCGATGCCGCCCTGGAGCGCCGCTTCCAGATGGTGAAGGTAGACGAGCCGGACGACGAGACCGCCTGCCTGATGCTGCGCGGTCTGAAATCCCGCTATGCCGGACACCACAATGTTCACATTACTGATGCAGCCGTCCGCGCCGCCGTCACGCTGTCGCGCCGCTACCTGACCGGGCGCCAGCTGCCGGATAAAGCGGTCGACCTGCTCGACACCGCCGCGGCCCGAGTACGTATGAGCCTGGATACCGTGCCGGAAGCGATGGTACACCTGAAAGCACAACTGACGGCGCTTGAGCTGGAAGAGCAGGCATTGCTGGAAGATATTGCAGTCGGTGGCAATCAACACAGCGATCGCCTGTCAATCATCGAACAACAGCGTCGGGAGAAAACCGACGCTCTGGCGTTGCTTGAAACCCGCTTCACGGAAGAAAAAGCTCTCAGTGAACAATTGATGGCGTGTTGTCAGGATATCAGCCGTCAGTCAGAAATCCACACCCTACAGGCTCAACTTGAGACACTCCAGCAGAGTCATGCCCTGATACAGGTCGATGTCGACACCCGCACCGTCGCTAACGTGATAGCCGACTGGACCGGGGTACCGCTCTCCTCGCTGATGAAGGATGAGCAGACCGAACTGTTGAACCTCGAAGCCGAAATCGGTAAACGGGTGGTGGGTCAGGATGTGGCGCTCAACGCCATTGCCCAACGTCTGCGCGCTGCCAAAACCGGACTCACCTCCGAGAACGGCCCTCAGGGTGTGTTCCTGCTGGTCGGACCGAGCGGTGTGGGGAAAACCGAAACCGCGCTGGCGCTGGCGGATGTGCTGTATGGCGGTGAGAAGTCGCTGATTACCATCAACCTGTCTGAATACCAGGAGCCACATACCGTCTCCCAACTGAAGGGTTCCCCGCCGGGCTACGTCGGTTACGGCCAGGGTGGTATTCTGACCGAAGCGGTGCGCAAGCGTCCGTACAGCGTGGTGTTGCTTGATGAAGTCGAAAAGGCGCACCGCGACGTGATGAACCTGTTCTACCAGGTATTCGACCGTGGCTTTATGCGCGACGGCGAAGGGCGTGAAATCGACTTCCGTAATACCGTCATTCTGATGACCTCGAACCTCGGCAGCGACCCCATCATGCAACTGCTGGATGGGCAACCAGACGCCACCGAAGGAGACCTGCACGAACTGCTGCGCCCGATTTTACGCGACCACTTCCAGCCCGCACTGCTGGCCCGCTTCCAGACCGTGATTTACCGTCCGCTGAGTGAGCCTGCCATGCGCACCATTGTGGAAATGAAGTTGTCACAGGTCAGCAAGCGCCTGCATGGTCACTATGGCCTGACCACGCAGATAGATGAGAGCCTGTATGACGCGCTGACCGCCGCATGCCTGCTGCCGGATACCGGTGCACGCAACGTCGACAGTCTGCTCAATCAACAAATTCTGCCTGTACTCAGCCAGCAGTTGCTGACCCATATGGCGGCGAAACAGAAACCGCAGACACTGACGCTGGGATGGAGTGAGGAAGAGGGGATCGGGCTGGATTTCGACCGGGCTGAAAGAGATAACGCATGAACACCAGTCTCCCGATAAGATTCAGCCACAACCATCACAGGCTTTCGGTGAAGGAATGTGAAGCAGAGCTTGATGTGCTGGCGTTTGAAGGCGATGAGGCCCTGAGCACGCCGTTCAGCTACCGTATTGAATTTACCAGTGGAGAGCATGACATCAGCAAAGAAATGATGCTGATGAAAGCGGCCTCCCTGACGCTGCTGGCCCCGGTGGACCAGGGTTACGGCATCAAGCTGCAGCAGCCGGTGCGGGTTGTGCAGGGCGTGGTCAGCGGCTTTAAACGCCTCAGCACCTCAAAGGATGAAACCCATTACGCCCTGACGCTCCGGCCTCGCCTGGCGCTGCTCGACCGTTCGCACCAGAACGCCATTTATCAGGACATGTCGGTCCCACAAATCGTGGAAAAAATCCTGCGCGAGCGTCACAACATGCGCGGTCAGGATTTTCTGTTCTCGCTTTCAAAAGAGTACCCGCGCCGTGAGCAGGTGATGCAGTACGGAGAGGATGACTTGCACTTTATTACCCGCCTGCTGGGTGAGGTCGGTATCTGGTTCCGTTTTACCACCGACACGCGCCTGAACATCGACGTCGTGGAGTTTTACGACGGTCAGCAGGGTTATGAGAAAGGCCTGACCCTGCCATCAGTTCCCCCATCAGGGCAGCATTCGGACGGGGTGGACGCGGTCTGGGGCATGGAGAGCCATCATAACGTGGTGCAGAAGCAGGTCAGCACCCGTGATTACAACTACCGCCAGGCGACGGAAGACATGAACACCCTGGTCGATGCGACCCGCGGAGATGCCACCACCTATGGTGATGCCTATCACTATGCCGACAATTACCTGACGGCGGGCAGCACGTATGACCGTAATCCGGTCCCGGAATCCGGGGCATTTTATGCCCGCATGCGTCATGAGCGCTACCTGAACGGCCAGACCCGACTCAGCGCGCTCACGACCTGCCCGACTCTGGCACCTGGCCAGGTGCTGAAAGTTACCGGCGGCCATGAAGTGGCGGAGTTGTTCAGTAAGGGTGTGCTTATTACGGCAATAACCAGTTTTGCCCGCCGCGATCGTGATTTTGAAGTGCATTTTGACGGTATCCCGGACAGCACAGATTTTAGTTTCCGTCCTGAACCCGGCTCACGTCCGGTAATGGCCGGCACATTACCGGCCCGCGTCACCAGTACCACCGAAAATGATACCTATGGTCATATCGATAAAGATGGCCGCTATCGCGTCAACATGCAGTTTGACCGTGATAACTGGGAAGCCGGGTTCGAAAGCTTGTGGGTCCGCCAGTCCCGCCCGTATGCCGGAGACACCTACGGCCTGCACCTGCCGCTGCTGGCGGGCACCGAAGTGGCGATTGGCTTTGAGGACGGCAACCCGGACAGACCGTATATCTCCGGCGTACTGCACGACTCGGCCCACAGCGACCACGTCACCATCCGCAACTACAAACGCAACGTGCTGCGCACGCCGGCGAACAATAAAATTCGTCTCGACGATGAGCGCGGTAAAGAACACATCAAAGTCAGCACCGAGTACGGCGGCAAGAGCCAGCTGAACCTGGGTCATCTGGTTGATGCGGAAAAGCAGAAACGCGGTGAGGGCTTTGAGCTCAGAACCGACAGCTGGGGAGCCATCCGGGCACAGAAAGGCATATTCATCAGTGCGGATGGCCAGGCGAAAGCGCAGGGTCAGCAGCGTGAAATGCAATCGGCGCTCAAAGAACTGGATGCTGCCAGAGCGGTGACTTCAGGGCTGCGGCATGCCGCTCAGGCTGCACAGGCCGAACTGGCCGACCTTGAGAAACAGACGGCGTTAATGAATCAAACGCTCAACGATCTAAAACAGCAGGCTTTGTTGTTGTCCGCACCGTCGGGCATTGCCCAGGTAACGCCTGCAAGCCTGCAACTTTCTGCAGGTGAAAATCTGATGGTGACCGCGGGTCAGAACGCGGACTTAAGTATTGCTAAAAAATTAACACTGGCTGTGGGCGATATTCTTAGCCTATTCGCCCATAAACTGGGGATAAAAATGTATGCCTCAGAGGGGAAAGTCGATATTCAGGCACAATCTGATGCATTGAATTTATTTGCTAAACAACAGCTTTCTATCGCCAGTTCGGACAACAGTATCATGCTCTCGGCAAAGAAAGAGATCCTTCTGTCGTGTGGTGGAACATTCCTGCGTTTAAGTGAAGCCGGAGCAGAAATTGGAACAGGGAAGAATGTCACTCTGAAATGTATTGCTGTTCAACAACAGTCCGCCGAGACGTTGAATTCAACGCTTAAGCTGCCGTCTGGCTGTAAACCTGGGGTGATTGCAGCAGCCCAGCAACAAGGGGCCGTGGTCGCGCTCAACTGATATTTGAGAAGAAACTGATGACCAAAAAATTAGCCGTGCAGGGTGACAGAACGAGCAATGGAAAAATTGTATCCGCCACGTCCCATTTTTTCAGCGAAGGCAGGCAAGTCGCTCAGAACAACGATCTTGCTACTTGCGCAGTCTGTAAAGGGACATTTCCCATCCAGGGCACGTCTCAGAGCATCCTCAGTAGTGGCGTGTTGCTGGTTCAGGACAACGATCGCGTGCTTTGTCAGTGCTCCGCACACAAAGTGATCGCCGGATCGAATTTTTTTTCCGGATAAATTTCACGTCCGGGATTTACAGGATAATTGAACAGAAGGATGTGTACATGGCATGTCAGGGTTTATGTACAACAAAAGGGCTGACGGTACTGCCTGTGCGGTACGCAGTTGTGCCGGAAAATGTGAAGGCCAGTTTGCCCGGGTGGGCGAATGATACGCAGATGACTGGCGTGCCTCTCGCTAACGGTGAAAAATACGTGCTCCGGGCCCTTCGTCAGGGGTATCTCTATGTTTTTTATGAAAAAGGAAAGCAAGGTGCAAATTACTGGCAGTGCTACAGCGTCGCGCCGGACGGCTCATTGTGGCTGCAACAGGTGGCATCCAATCCCGCTTCAGTGGATAAACCCCTCTGTGAAACGGGCGAGCATATAGCGCAAAACGTCGAGTTTATGAGTATCGAAATGCCGGACAAATGCGGCAATGTCTGGTTCGCTTTCAGCCAGTATCCGTGGGAGCAGGAAATCCTTGACCGGTATAAAACAGATCCAAAAGTCCGCAGCGAGAGAATGCAAAAAGTCATGCCATCCGTTGCTGGCGCGCAACGCACTCAGACAGGAACGGATGCAACCGAATCAAGCCTGAATCAGGTGCTGGATTATCTGTCCGCACCTGTCTGGGGTCAGTTGCCCGGGCCGGATGATGTGAAAGTACAGAATATCAGCCGGGTGACGTCGCTCTGGGCCCCTGAAGTGGAAGACGCCTGGCGGGTGAATGATGAAGTTGTGAAGTCGCAATCGAGTCTGTATCCGTGGGCACAAAGGCGCAAAGGACAGGCCGCTGCGACCGTAACGGCGATGAAAAATCGAAGTGAAGGTATGATGCCGCTCATCCTTCCACTCCGGGACCCGATCGGAATTGTGCATGAGCTCAACGGCTGGTGTCAGGATGTGCTGGGTAAACAGGTACAGTTTTTGCGTGAGCGTGAACTGGAAGTGTCGACCAAAGTGAATCTTGATGCGTTAAAGGTGTTGCTGAGTGACAAAGCGCAGGCTAACGGAGAGGCAGTACTCGACCGATTTGCGCAGCCTGAGAATACGATGCTGTCTGATAAATATCTGGATGCGCGACTGCTGACACTCCAGCAGCGCTACCAGAGTAAACCTGATGTGCTGGCGCAAATCCGGGCTGATGATAAGTTGGTCAGAATCTGGCATGCCCAGAATGTGACAGCAACGTACCCCGAAAATGTGTTGATGAGTCCCCCGGAGCCTCTGGCGGCACACCAGAAACGGGTGGCTGCGATAAAAGCGCAGGTAGATAAGGAGCTGGCTGAGCGCCCGCAAAATTTCAACGATGCCAGAGCCCGAAGCTGGGCGCCTTACCAGGCGAGGCTGAACGCTACCCGGCAGTCGAATTTTGATACCTGTTATAAAAGTCTGTGCGACAGAGTGAATGCCCTCTTTCAGAAGCGGGTGGTCAGTGTCGTGAACTGGCTGGGAGCGCCGCTGTTGATAACCGTGCTTGATGATTTTCATTGCACGGCACAAAGGGCCGGGGTGTTTTATCAGTCAGCAGTGGGCATGGCGATGAACGGCATTAACAGTTGTCCGGCAGGGGCCGCAAAGATAGACAAGTGGTGGGGTGAGTACAGTACAAAAAATCGTACCAACCTGCTGTGGCGGCATATTGCCGCCAATAACCCGACCATGATGGGAGAACTGGAGCCGTTTCTGTCGACGGTGAAGGCCCGAAAGGATGAAGAAGTGACCCCGTTAACGGCCACCGCCGTGACAGCCACTCTGATGCAACAGGCCGGGAACCTGAAAAAGCTTGAAGGATACTATCAAAAATCTCTGGGGAGTGTCGTCAAAGGCCTGCGGGAAAATGCCAGTGAATTAGAAGCTGAAATCTTTAAAACGGACGCCTTTATCGTCACGGTGGGCGACCGGGTAAGCCGTATTCTGCTGGTCGATAAGCTGGGTGAGAAGCTGTCGACCAGTGCGTTCCGGCTGGTGTTTATGATAAGGGCGGGCATCCCGTCCGAAAAAGTCCACGCGATGGTGAATGACTATCTGCATGATGCACCGGCACTTCGCAGCGCCGTGCTGGCGGGTCTGCGCAGCAGTAAACGCTTTATGGCAAATCAGGGTGAAGTTGCAACCATCCGGCAGACGCTGAGCGGCAAACTGGAAGAGCACTTTGCGACAGAGAAAGGTCAGGGGGAGTACCGGCTCGCGAAAATAAACAGTCTGCTGCTGGTACTGAATGCGGTGGACTTTATTTATCTGTGCGGGCAGGTGCGGGATGACAAGAAACCGCTTGCAAGCCTGATAGCCAGCGGACTGGCCATAGTGAGTCAGGTTACCTCGGTATTTTTACCTGCGATAGAAAAAGGGCTGGAGGCCCGGCCGTTGACGGTGGCGTGGATTAAGGGGGCAGGGGCGGCCGCTGGAGGCGCGGCTTCTGTGTTTTCGGTGTATTCAGACTGGATGTCCACTAACGGGGAGCTTGATAATAATCGATACGCCTTAACAGCTATTTTAGGACTAAAGACGTTTGTTGATGCTTTGGGGGTTGTTAAATCTCTAGGGTTACTGTTGGAAGCAATAGGCAAGCCTCTGGCAAAAGACGGTGCGGATTTAATCGCGCGTGGTTTGGCCGTTGAGTTTTTTGGCATCCGCGTACTCGCCATATTGATGACCTGGGAGGCAATGGTGGCGATAACGTTGTTACAGGTAGTCGTGACCTGGATATCGGACGATGAACTCCAGGTGTGGTGCAACAAATGCGTGTTTGGCAACAAGCCAGCTAATCGTACGCTGGACGCGCAAAATAAAGCCCTGGAAGCGGCGATAAAGGATATCTCATGAATGTAGCTGAGCCAAAACCGATCTGTTCCCGGTTTGTTAAGCCAGAAAAGATGGCTGACTTACGCACCAAACAAGAAATCGAACTGATGAACGGCAGGCCATGGACGCGGGAGTTACCACCACCACCGGTATTACCCCCTTTTGGTCCGCTGGAAAAAATCACGGGTCGCCTGGAATCCTTCCGCTACGAGAGATTCAGGGAGTATTTTGATGTCAACGCGTACCGCACCAGTTCCCAGCCCTCAGTCTCTGAAGGGCAGCGTGACGCGGCAGCGGCAGTGGCTATTGCTGCCGGAAGCCCAGGCGTCGGGGCAGCGCTAATGGCGGAAAGCGAGTCGTCGAACAGCTCAGCTGAATACGTGCAGGGGATGATTAACGGGAAGCCATTTCGTGGCTGGGTGGGTGTGACCCGCCTTCAGGCGGGTGATGCCGTGGAAATGATAGCTGAATGGCAGCATGACCATTATGAGGTGTATGCAATTGCGCTGCCGGATGAACGTATTGTCTCCATGTGCCCGGAATGTGATATGGGGCATACTGCCCATGCATGGTGGCGAATTAAAAATATGTTTATTTTAACCTCGATAGTTATGTTTATTCTTCTTTGCATGAGTGTGTTCAATACCCTTTCCAAGGGGGGCGGGATAGTAGATTTCTGGTCTGAATATTATAGGTCTTTGATGGTTATGTTGGTAATATCGCTGGTCTGCTCGGGTTTAATGGCGTTTTTTGCCTATAAGGCCTGCGCACCAACCCGTTGCAAACTGGCAGAAGAGATATTTAATTTGCTGGGTATTGAAAGTGTGGCAAGAGTGAACTTGAAAAAAACAACTAAAGAAAAAGAAAATCATCAAAAAACAAAAGGTGAATGGTCAGATCCTTCGGATCCGACTCGCCTCTCTTGTCCAAGTCGGAAGTATGGGTACCTTTTTGAATACTGGTATTATTACTGAATAAGATCGCAGAATAATAATCAGGAAGCGGCAATAAAGGACATTTCATGAATGTAGCTGAGCCAAAACCCATTTGTTCCCGGTTTGTTAAGCCAGAAAAGCTGGCTGACTTACGCACAAAACAAGAAATCGAACTGATGAACGGCAGACCATGGACGCGGGAGCTACCACCACCACCGGTATTACCCCCTTATGGTCCGCTGGAAAAAATTACGGGCCGACTGGAGTCTTTCAGTAGCGAGTGTTTTCGGGAGTATTTCGGTGTCAAAGCCTACCGGACCAGTTCCCTGCCCTCGGTCTCTGAAGGGCAGCGTGGTGCGGCAGCGGCAGCGGCTATTGCTGCCGGAAGCCCGGGCGTCGGGGCGGCGCTTATGGCGGAAAGCGAGTCGTCGAACAGCTCAGCTGAATACGTGCAGGGGATGATTAACGGGAAGCCATTTCGTGGCTGGGTGGGTGTGACCCGCCTTCAGGCGGGTGATGCCGTGGAAATGATAGCTGAATGGCAGCATGACCATTATGAGGTGTATGCAATTGCGCTGCCGGATGAACGTATTGTCTCCATGTGCCCGGAATGTGATATGGGGCATACTGCCCATGCATGGTGGCGAATTAAAAATATGTTTATTTTAACCTCGATAGTTATGTTTATTCTTCTTTGCATGAGTGTGTTCAATACCCTTTCCAAGGGGGGCGGGATAGTAGATTTCTGGTCTGAATATTATAGGTCTTTGATGGTTATGTTGGTAATATCGCTGGTCTGCTCGGGTTTAATGGCGTTTTTTGCCTATAAGGCCTGCGCACCAACCCGTTGCAAACTGGCAGAAGAGATATTTAATTTGCTGGGTATTGAAAGTGTGGCAAGAGTGAACTTGAAAAAAACAACTAAAGAAAAAGAAAATCATCAAAAAACAAAAGGTGAATGGTCAGATCCTTCGGATCCGACTCGCCTCTCTTGTCCAAGTCGGAAGTATGGGTACCTTTTTGAATACTGGTATTATTACTGAATAAGATCGCAGAATAATAATCAGGAAGCGGCAATAAAGGACATTTCATGAATGTAGCTGAGCCAAAACCCATTTGTTCCCGGTTTGTTAAGCCAGAAAAGCTGGCTGACTTACGCACAAAACAAGAAATCGAACTGATGAACGGCAGACCATGGACGCGGGAGCTACCACCACCACCGGTATTACCCCCTTATGGTCCGCTGGAAAAAATTACGGGCCGACTGGAGTCTTTCAGTAGCGAGTGTTTTCGGGAGTATTTCGGTGTCAAAGCCTACCGGACCAGTTCCCTGCCCTCGGTCTCTGAAGGGCAGCGTGGTGCGGCAGCGGCAGCGGCTATTGCTGCCGGAAGCCCGGGCGTCGGGGCGGCGCTTATGGCGGAAAGCGAGTCGTCGAACAGCTCAGCTGAATACGTGCAGGGGATGATTAACGGGAAGCCATTTCGTGGCTGGGTAGGTGTGGCCCGCCTTCAGGCGGGTGATGCCGTGGAAATGATAGCTGAATGGCAGCATGACCATTATGAGGTGTATGCGATTGCGCTGCCGGATGAACGTATTGTCTCCATGTGCCCGGAATGTGATATGGGGCATACTGCCCATGCATGGTGGCGAATTAAAAATATGTTTATTTTGACCTCGATAATAATGTTTATGTTTATGCTTGTTCTGCGTGATCTTTTTCGTGATGGACAACTCTTGAATTATTGGATGGACTATCAAGGTCCTATTTTTTTGATGCTCACTTGCGCGCTGACTATATCGGGATTAATCGGTTTTTGTGCTTACAAAGCCTGTGCGCTAACCCGTTGCAAACTGGCGGAGGAGATATTTAATTTGCTGGGAGTGAAAAATGGTGCAAGCGTTAATCTCAATAAAGTTACAAAAGAGCGAGAGCAATATTTAAGAGGTAAAGCTAAATGGCATGAACCGGGAGACAAGAGTAAGCCAGCGTGCCCTAGCGGAAAATTTATTTATTCAGGAGTGAACTGGTTTTTTTACTGAGTAAAGTTGTTTCTGGCTGGTCTTTATTATTTTAACAGCATGAAGAGAGTCAGGGGATCGGGCTATCGATTCCAGGAGTTGTGCAACAAATGCGTGTTTGACTTAGAGCTATCGATTTTTTTTGAAAGTATTGAATACTCTCAGTTGCATTAAAAGAATGTGGTTGTTACCACACACACATAACAGAAATTCATAGTATCTGTTTTTAAATGAGGCGTTATGGATAATAGACATTTTATGGAAATACAGAAAACTGTCTTCGAGGCTGCTTTTGAACGAAATGGAAGATGTTTTATGCTGATCGATGCTTCTTTAAAACAATATCAGTCAAATGATTTTCTCTATAAACTTCTGGAAAGCTATAATCCCCACATCATTAAATTTAACAGGGAAGAACTTCATGATGCGTTACCATTATATCTCGTTTCCCTGGATTTTAAAATAAAACAAGATATTGAATTATTTAATCACAGTATTCGTCATGCATTAACTGAACTGGACCCTGGGAGGATTAATGCAGGCGAAGGGCGTAGTGTATGCGCATGGATTTCTACTGAATTAAACAGGGAACAGCTATCTGAAAGTATTGCTGGAATGATTATTCAACCATTACAATCAGGAAATGATGTTTTAGTCCGTTATTTCGATCCCTCTGTATTTGGCTTGTTACTGCCAGTTTTGGATAATTGGCAAAGTCAGCAATTGTTACGTGACATCAATGCTTGGTGCTATATTGATGGAGGTGGCAATGCACAAATAATGAATGGTGGTGGAGATCAGGTAAAAAAATTAAATTATTCACTGGGGCTATCAGAGGATGATTTTGCGAAGATAAATAATATCTTGGTTATTAATAAAGTGTTGCGATCCTACCGAAAAAATAAAATTCCAGAAACGCTTAACGAACAACAAATCGCAGAGTTGTTACATCCTGCCATTCCATTTTTTTACTCGAAATTCGCTTCGGTAGACGATGGCATTATTGATTTTTGTCTAGATGTACTTCATGCACGATGGCCGTTTTATCAAGGTGTGCTATTTGAACGGTATATGTCAGAAAAATGTAATAAATATCTAAATTTTTATGCTGATTTAAAATCTATGGTCGAAATTGATATATGGAAAGAGATAATATTTTTCTCATAAGTAAGAGCATGTGAAAACAGAATGGAGTCAAGCATGAGTTGGCCTGTGCGAATTATTTCACCATTAGAAGATACCCTGAAGATAAAGTGGAAGAGATGGTTTTTCGTATTTCTATCTGTATTTATTGTGGCATTGATGGTTGTCGGAATTATGGTTTATATATATTCCGCCGATATAAGACGAGCATTAATGTTTTTCTGCGCAGTTTTTTTTATGGGGATGTGTGTTTATCTTATTTGTCTTGCTGTTCGGGTTTACTATTACGGGGTGTGTTTATCTGTCTCCGACACTTATAAACAGGAGTCGATACTTGCGGAAAAAGAATGGACAAAATGGGCAAGTCGTCGACTTTTCGTGTCGGCATATCATCTGTTTATCCCATCAGAAATTTCAGCGTCAGATATCTTTTCAGCTGAATCAGTTGCAATCTATAATGATCAGAAATTGAGATTACATGGACATGATGGGCAAACCTATAGCGAAGAGCAATTATTGTATGAACTTCTTGCTTCCGTTAGAGGGAGATTAAAAGAATTAGGGAAAACAAGTATGTTCGACGTTGTATTCACTTATGGCAATAGTCATCCGACATTTTCAATATTTAAAGAATGTTGGGCGACTATAGGTCTTCCAGAAAGTAAAATGAAAAGCTGTTCTTATTTTAATGGTAATTTTGAACAAGAATTTGACAGGCTATTAAGTGAAGCGGGAAATAAGGTGATTATTTTTATCTCGGCTAATGTTGAAAATGTTGAGGGGTATTCTCCTGAATTAACCGAGTTCGCATCCATAGTGCTTATGACCTCTCAAGCGGACCGTGTTGGTTGCGTAAATAGTGCTGTTGTCTTACGCACTATGGCTTCAGGTAAAGAGTCCATCGATCAAGAGTTGATTCTGATGAAAACTTATCAGCCAGAAGTGCTTCAAACCTCGAGGATTTTTTTTAGTAATATGCATATGGATGAGATTATAAATATTTCTGGAATACTCAGAGAGTCAGAGCTAACTAATAATTCCAAATGGATGTATGAATCTCAAAATTTGAATTTAGTCTTAGGAAAACTGGGGGATGCACACTTCTGGCTAGTTTTTACTCTCGCACTATCTTTTACTGAAAAGACCAAAGAGGCCGTAATGATGGTTGCCGCTGTTGGTAATGAATACGTTTGTAATGTCATCAAAGCGTTTGATAATAACAGGGAGTTATAACTTGAGATCTTCAACAAAGTGGAGAGTGATTGGCCTTTTCTCCTGCCTGATAGTCTTCGGTTTAGTCACTTCCATTGGGTGCTATTACTATGGAAATTCATTTGGATGGACATCGACTAAAGAGAAGGTGAACCTTTGGTTTTTATGTATGTTTTTGTTCTCCGTGTTCCTGATTTTGATGAACTTCGGTGTATGGTCTTACCGAAAAAGTTTGTATTATCAGTCTGCTGGAACTGATAAACCTGCTGTATTCCAGTTTCTTAACACGAAAAAAAAGTCCAGGACAAAAAATCCAATAAAAGATCATCTGCGCCCCCGCTACACCCTCTTCTGGCGACGTAAAGTCCGCCTCCTGTTAGTCACCGGTGATGAAAGCGCTATCGAACAGTTGGTACCTGGCCTGCAACAACAACAGTGGCTTGAAGGTAATCGTACCGTTCTGATTTACGGCGGGAGTCTGACCACTGAACCGGACAAGGAAAAATACACCGCGCTGCGCAAGCTACGTCGTGGACGCCCACTGGACGGTATCGTCCGTGTCATGCCTCAGTCGCTTAACCTGACGCCACAAATCAGTGACAACGATTTACGCGGCCTGGAAATAATCCGCGAGCTGCTGCGTTATTCTGCCCCCGTCTGGCTGTGGCAACTGTGTGACAGCCCGTGGTCACAGAGTTCGCGCCCTGAGCAGGCGGTAGGGGCAAGCTTTCCGCTTCGCGCAAAAGAAGACGATATTATCCGTCAGCTTGAGTTGATACTGCCGACTCTACGGACGCAGGGTGTGAACCAGGTTGCAGAGAACAACAGTCACGACTTCCTGCTGCGCCTGGGCCAGCGCCTCAAAGGCGGCGGTATCGCCCGTTGGGCTCAGCAACTGATGCCATGGCTGTCTGCCTCACAGCAGCGTATTCCGCTGCGTGGCCTGATGTTCAGCCTGCCGACGGATACCGCAGTGGGAACAGCCGACGCTGAGAAATATGTCCCGGGATCACAACGCCATGCACTTACTCTGCCGTTGACCTGGCAGGGAATTGTTGACGACTGCACCCGCGTGCGCGGCCGCCGTGTCGGCATGGCGTGGGAACAAACCCTTGCCTGGACGCTGATGGTCATTATTGGTGTCTGGGGCGCGGGTTTGTTGCTCTCTTTTGCCACCAATTACCATCAAATATCGTCTGTGGCGAACAAGATGCACGCCCTGATTGAACATCCTTCGGTGTCAGATAACCAACTGACCGCCCTGCATGAACTCCGTAACGATGCTGGTCGTCTGAAGCATCATATACAGGACGGCACGCCGTGTTATCAGCGCTTCGGTCTGGACCATGATCAGCAACTGCTCGATGCGATGCTGCCCTGGTATGGCGTAGCGAACAACCGCCTGATACGTGATCCGGCAAATACCACTCTGACGCAGAAGCTCAGCGCGCTGGCCAACTCAGCCCCCAACAGCGACCAGCGTGCACAGCTGGCGAAACCGGGTTATGACCAGCTGAAGGCCTGGCTGATGATGGCCCGTCCGGATAAAGTGGACGGCGCGTTTTATGCGCAGACCATGAAAACCGTACAGCCAACGCGGAGGGGCATTTCTGTCGGCTTGTGGCAAAGCCTGTCGCCAGATTTGTGGGCCTTTTACATCTCCGAACTGCCAAAGCAGCCACAATGGAAAATCACCCCGGACAGCGCGCTGGTTGCGCAGAGCAGACAGGTATTGCTCCAGCAAATTGGGCGTCGTAATGCGGAAAGTACACTGTACGAGAATATGCTCAAATCGGTCCGCCGCAATTTTGCTGATGTTACCCTCGAGGATATGACCAACGGAACGGACGCGCGTAGGCTGTTTGAGACCGATGACGTGGTGCCGGGGATGTTCACCCGTCAGGCCTGGGAAGGGGGCATTCAGCAGGCTATCGAAAAGGCCGCCAGTTCCCGCCGGGATGAAATCGACTGGGTGCTGAGCGACAGTCGTAAAGCTGTGTCCGCTGACCTGTCGCCGGAAGCGCTGAAAGCCCGTCTGACCCAGCGTTATTTCACCGATTTTGCTGGCAGCTGGCTGAGTTTCCTCAACAGCCTGCGCCTGAATCCGGCCAAAAATATTGCCGATGTAACTGACCAGCTGACGCTGATGAGTGATGTCCGCCAGTCACCGATGATTGCGCTGATGAATACGCTGGCATGGCAGGGGCAGGCAGGACAGCAAAGCGAAGGCCTTTCGGGCTCTATTATCAAATCCGCTAAGGACCTGGTCGGCGGAAAAGACAAACCCGTAATTGATCAGTCCGCGTCAGGCCCACAGGGGCCGCTGGATGAGACCTTCGGACCGTTGCTGACGCTGATGGGAAAAAATAAGGCGGGTAACGTGATGTCAGCCGATGACACGCTCAGCCTGCAGACTTACCTGACCCGTATCACCCGCGTGCGTCTGCGCCTGCAACAAGTGGCCAGCGCCTCGGATCCACAGGTGATGATGCAGACGCAGGCACAGACTGTATTCCAGGGAAAAAGTATCGATCTGACCGATACGCAGCAGTACGGCAGCCTGGTAGCGGCGAGTCTGGGCGAAGAGTGGAGCGGTTTTGGCAACACCCTGTTTGTTCAGCCGCTGACCCAGGCCTGGGAAACGGTACTACAGCCGTCCGCGGCCAGTCTTAACGCTCGCTGGAGCCGCTCGCTGGCGGCCAACTGGCACACGGCCTTTGACGGGCGATATCCATTCGCGGCAAGCAAAAGTGATGCTTCGTTGCCGATGCTGGCGGAGTTTATCCGCAAAGACAGTGGCCGGATTGACCGGTTCCTGACCACGGAACTCAGCGGTGTTCTGCACAAAGAGGGCAGCCAGTGGGTGCCGGACAGTGCACACAGCCAGGGGCTCACCTTTAATCCGGCATTCCTGAAAGCGGTCAATCAACTCAGCCAGCTTTCAGACATCCTCTTCACTGATGGCAGCCAGGGGATCAGCTTTGAGTTGCAGGCTCGCCCCTCTCCACAAGTGGTGGAAACGCAGCTAACCATTGACGGTCAGCAACTGCATTATTTCAACCAGATGACCGACTGGCAGTCTTTCCGCTGGCCGGGAGAGACGTATAAGCCGGGAACCCTGCTGACCTGGACCACGGTTAACGCCGGTGCGCGTCTGTTCGGGGACTACAGCGGGACCTGGGGCTTTATTCGCTGGCTGGATGAGGGCAAGCGCCAGCAGCTTGACCGCAGTCAGTGGATGATGAGCTTCACCGCACCGGACGGTCACACCCTGCAGTGGGTGCTGCGCTCACAGCTGGGCAGCGGTCCACTGGCGTTACTGGCACTGCGCGGCTTCACGCTGCCGGACCAGATATTCAGCGTCGACAGCGCGGCCACCGCTCAGGCGCTGACGGGAAACAGTGACATGGACGGAGTCGAATAATGAGCACTCTGCAGAATCTGATTACCGCCTGTCAGGCGGACGAAACCCAACTACGCCAGCAGGCACAGGCGCGTACGGAAAGCTGGCCGCTCTGGCTGGCCCCGGTCAGTGATACCCGTCCGACGGGAGAAGACCCGGGGTATGACGATGATTTTCAGCGTATCCGGGAGGAGGTCAATAAACTTTCCGGCATCGATACCGGGCTGATTTGCACGCTTGCCGAAAAACTGCTGACCAGCACTGCCAAAGATATCCGGATTGCCACCTGTTACTGCTGGGCCCGTCTGCATCAGGACGGGGAAGCCGGCTTTGCCGAGGGGCTTGAACTGCTGGCGGGATTGATACAGCGTTATGGAACGCAGCTTCATCCTCAGCGTGAGCGGAGCCGTAAACCGGCACTGGAGTGGCTCGCAGGCTCCCGCGTTCTGGACAGCCTGTCACTCTGGCCGGAAGTGGTACGCGACGATGCGCTGCGTACAGCAGGTGCGCTGCTGCTCATCCGCGACAGTCTGGAGTCAGAACCGGAAGCCTCACGGCCAGAGCTGAGTGCCCTGTACAGCGCGCTGGAGTCTCGCCTGATGAAGGCCGGTGGCGTGGATGCTGTGGTACCGCAGAACGCCAGTAACAAGGCTCAGCCACAGGCTTCATCATCCATGACAGAACAGGATGCGCCGGTAATCAGCCGTATCACCTCTGGTCAGGATTTGCTGACCCAGGCCCGTACCCTGACAGAATATCTGCGTGAACAACCGGATGGCTGGCTTGTCGCCCACCGGCTGATGAAAAGTCTGCGCCATGACACGCTGAGTGCCATTCCGGCACCGGATGTCGAAGGGAAAACGCGCATCGAACCGCCGCGTGCTGACCAGCGGGCCATACTCAAACGGCTGTACCTGCAGCAGAGCTGGCTGGAGATACTGGAGCAGTCGGACAGTACCTTCTCGCGGGGTGCCAATCACCTCTGGCTGGATTTGCAATGGTATATCCATCAGGCCCTGGTGAAGTCGGGGCAGAATGTGATGGCCGACATCATCACTGCTGATCTGAAAGGACTGCTGCGCCGCCTCACCGGACTGGAAACCCTGGCCTTCAACGACGGCACGCCGTTTGCCGATGAGGTCACGCTGAACTGGATAAATCAGAGCGTGCTGGACGATATGTCCGGCTGGCGGGATGAACCGGTCAGTGCCGTCAGTGGGACGGATAGCGATATTCTGGCCCTTGAGCCGGAAGCGCTGGAGAAAGCGGACACCGATGGCCTGGATGCCACACTCCACTGGCTGCAGACCCGTCCGGGAACAGATTCCGCGAAAGACAAATGGCTGCTGCGCCTGCTGATGGCTCGCGTGGCCGAGCAGAAGGGCAAGAATGAACTGGCGCTGCATCTGCTGGGTGAACTCGATGGGGCAGCACAGTCCATCACCCTCACACAGTGGACACCGGCGCTGTTGTTTGAAGTGAAATCGCGCCGCCTCAGACTGCTGCGCATGAAAGCCACACGCAGTGAAACCGATAAATCACGGTTACAGCCAGAGATGGACCAGCTTCTGGCGGGTCTGATTGCGCTCGATCCGGCAAGCAGTGCAGTGCTTTGCGGATAAAAACGCTGGCACACCTTTAAAACACATATATTCAGGTTTTTATGGACGACTTAACCCTGCGTTATTATGACGCTGAAATGCGCTACCTGCTGGAAGCCGGCGAAGAATTTGCCCGCGCTCACCCGGAGCAGGCAGCAATGCTCAACCTTGATAAAGCGGGTGCGCGCGACCCGTATGTAGAACGCCTGTTTGAAGGCTTTGCCTTCCTGATGGGCCGGCTGCGTGAAAAGCTCGATGACGACCTGCCGGAACTGACTGAGGGGCTGGTCAGCCTGCTGTGGCCACATTATCTGCGCACCGTTCCGTCAATGTCGGTGGTGGAATTCACCCCTGACTGGCGCGAGATGAAAGAGCAGATGCGTATTGTCAAGGGCTTTGAGGTGAACTCGCGGCCGATCGGTGAGAAGGGGACGCGCTGCCGGTACAGCACCACCAAAGAGATTACTCTTCAGCCGTTGTCGCTGGAGCACGCTCGCCTGTCGACTGACCCTGACGGTCGTTCGGTTATCACGCTGCGTTTTAACTGCAGCCAGCTGGCAGACTGGAGTCGTATCGGGCTCAGTCATATTCCGTTCTATTTTAATGCCGATGCACCACTGGCCTGTGCCATGCACGAAGCCTTCACCATGAACGTGGCCCGGATGTGGCTACGGATGCCCGGTGACGTGGACATAAGACCGCTTAGCGGGCATTTCACCGCCCTCGGATTTGGCGATGATGACAGTCTGTGGCCGAAGGGTAGCAGCAGCTTCAGCGGTTACCAGCTGCTGCTGGAGTATTTCACCTTCCGCGAGAAATTTATGTTCACGGGGCTGCGTGGGCTGGAGACTGTGGTCTTTCCGGCTGAACTCCCCTGGTTTGAAATCGGTGTGGTGCTGGCGGAACGCTGGGAGCATGACTTCAGTTTTACCGAAAAGCATTTGCGCCTGAACTGTGTGCCGGTGATTAACCTGTTCCCGCTGGAATCCGACCCGCTGACGCTCAACTCCCTGCAGACCGAATACATGCTGCGCCCGATGCGCGTGCAGGATGGCCATACCGAGATTTACGCTGTCGATTCGGTAATGTCATCGAGCCGGCATACCTACGTGCCGTTCTCGAGCTTCCGCCACAAGGGGGGGATGATGCGCCATGAAGCGCCGGAATATTACTACCATACCCGCGTGCGCAGCGGTCCGTCCGGGTTGCATAACACCTGGCTTATCCTCGGGGGGGAAGCCTTCGATAACCACACGGTACCGGAAGACGAAAGCCTGTCTCTGACGCTCACAGGCACTAACGGCCAGCTGCCTCGCCGGGCGTTGCAAAGTACCGTACTCGATACGGTAATGAAAACCACCTCGGCCAGCATCGCCGTGCGCAATCTGTGCGCACCGACGCTGCCCTGTTATCCCCCGGCGCAGGACCGTTTTCACTGGCGCGTGCTGAGTCACCTTGGCAGCGGTTTTCTGTCGATGATGGATAACGCCGACGTGCTGCGCGGCACGCTGGCGTTGTATGAATGGACAGACAACGAGATGAACCGCCGTCGCCTGGAGGCCATCATCAATGTGAAGCACAGTGAAACCGAGCGCTTTGAGCAGGGCTATTTGGTCCGTGGTGTGCAGATTGAGGTGACGCTGGACAGCAACGGTTTTGCCGGGCGCGGCGACATCTGCCTGTTTGGTGAGATGCTGAGCCGCTTCTTTGCGCTTTACACCGATATTTATCTGTTTAACCGCCTGATTATCATCCTGCAACCGACCGGAGAGCGCCTGGAATGGGAAGAGAAGCACAACCGCCGCATTCCCGGCTAAGCCCAAGGCTGGAGACCGACCTTCATCGCATTAACTTTTACCGTTTCTGTCAACTGCTGGAGAAGCGTAATCCGGATAAACCCCTGCTTGGCTCAACCAGCCATCCCGCTGATGATCCGGTGCGCTTTGCGCCGCATCCCGGAATGGGTTTCCCGGCGAGTGAGCTGAAAGCCGTTGAGTATGACGAAGAGGATGACAGTAAACCACCGCTCATCCGCGCCACGTTTATGGGAATGTATGGCGTTGATTCGCCGCTGCCAACCGCCTATCTCGACGACATCACCCAGCGCCGGGAAGGGCACGAGGCGCTGCAGGGCTTTCTGGATATCTTCAGTCACCGTATCCTGACGCAGTTTTACCGCATCTGGCGTAAATACTCTTACCCGGCCACGTTTGAGCCCGGCGGCACCGACAGCATTTCACAGTCGCTGCTGGGCCTGGTAGGGCTGGGCATACCGGGCACCGCAGAGCACATCGCCACCCCGGTGTCGCGCTTCCTGTCGCTGCTGGGCGTGCTGCAACAGCCCGGTAAAACCCAGGAAGGGCTACAGGCCCTGGTGAGCCTGCTGGCGCCAGATACCACAGTACAGGTCAGCCCGTACTGCCTGCGACCCGTGGAAGTCAGTCAGCCCCTGGGCTTTTACGGCGAGGACGATTTTCTGCTGGATGGTAATACGCCGCTGGGTGAAGAAGCGATGGATGCCAACAGCCAGTTGCTGATTGCGCTCTCCACCGTAAACGTGCAGGAATCGCAGGGCTGGAAACCGGATGGCCTGCTGTATCTGGATTTTCTCATTATGCTGCGGGTATACCTGGGCTGGCGTTTTAAGGCAAAAATCACCCTGACCACGCAGACCTGTCTGCTGGCTGTCCCACCGCTTGGCGAAGGCCCTTTCTGGCTCGGCATGAATGGCGTGCTGGGTGCAGAGGAGGGTGAGCTTGCGGACGATATTCCGCAGACCTTTACGACGGAACTGGGCTATTACACCGGCCTGCAGCCCGCAACACCACAACAAGGAAACCGACGTGTTACGTACAAGTTTGACTAAAACCGCACGCTGGCAGCTAGCCCTGCTGGCTTTCAGCCTGACAGGGTGTGGCGTAACGCAAAGCGTCACGGATAGCACAAAATCGGCCTTTACCGCCGTGTTCTACAAGAAAATTAAGGTGCTGCATCTGGATTTTACGGCACGTGAAGCGCTTAACACCGATGCACGCGAAAACAACTCTCTGTCGGAATCCGTCGTGGTACGAGTCTACCAACTGAAAGACAACAAAACGTTCGACAGGAGCGTGTACCAGCAACTGCTGAAAGACGGTGATGCAGTCCTCGGGGCTGACCTGTTGGCTACCCACGATGTAGTGGTTAAACCGGGCGGAGATGCATTGCTCGATATGCCGATGAAAGAAGATGCGAAGTATGTGGCCGTGGTGGGATTGTTCCGTCATCCCGATATGGAGAAAAACACATGGAAGCTGACGATTGACCGTGAAGCACTCGATCCGGACAAAGCCCGGGTGATTGAAGCCGGGAATAACCATCTCACATTACAGCCACTGAAGGATAACTGATGCCCCAGGGACACAACACACCCTCGCTGTATGAAATGCTGATCGGCAATTTCACCGGCGGACTCGATTTGCGCCAGGTCAGCGAAGAGAACCAGGTCATCCTGTCAGTGCTCGACAACATGCAGCGCATTCTTAACTGCCGCGCCGGTACGCTGGCGCATCTGCCGGACTACGGTCTGCCGGATATGACCAAAATTCTGCAGGGCATGCCAGGGACAGCCCATGAACTGATGGGGGCGCTGTCAGCTGTTTTGCTTAAATATGAACCGCGACTCAAAAACATCAATGTCATCCTCCTCGGGCAGGATATCCCCGGTGAACTGCGCTATGCCATCGATGCTGAACTGAAAGGTGTCGGCCTGGTGCGTTACGGAACCGAGTTTATGCCCGAGGGGCGGGTTCTCCTGCGACATCTTAAGCAACAGCAGTATCTTGACACGACTACCCGTCTGTAAGGCCAGAGAACATCATGTCAGTAAAATCACAGTTCCTCAAAAAACTACAGGCCAGACAGCCAGCCCCGATCTCGTTTACCAGCAAGACTCAGGCCGATATCGCAGAATTTCGCCTGCGAATAACGCAGCTTCAGGAGCAGATGGACGCGTGGCTGGTGGATACCGGACTCAATGTGGAGGCGTTTACGGTATCCGTTACGGACCTGCTGGTGGAGGGGGGGGCTTTTGACATTGCCGGTATCGTCCTGCGTTACGACGATCGGGCCGTAAAGTTTGTGCCGGTATTTTTGTACGGCCAGGGGGTGACCGGGTGTGTGGAGGCGACTTTTCACAATGGAGCGCACGTGACTCCACTGGGGCGTTTGTTCATGCGGTCAGGTACCGTGAGTGACTGGACCTTTACTCCGCCTGGCGCTTTATCCCGTCCCGGGCAGGGTTTTGATGAGAGCACGTTTTTTGGTTTGATTTTATCGCTTCTGCCATAGTGGTTAACCTGGCAGTACCTGCAGACCCGCGCAAAGCTGCATAAACAGGAAGTACAGCAACGCACCCTTCATATTGGATATTCAGCCATGAATGACATCTCCCCACGTAAAATAAAAACTGGTGGCGACCCACGTACGTTGTCAGATTATGCCGCCCTGGGCGATGAACTCAGTAAGCTGACACATCCGGCTCGCCCGGATGTGAACTGGCGTTATGCCGAAAAACTCTGTCTTTCGCTGTTTGAGCAGAACGGTGTGGAGCTGCAAACGGCGGCCTGGTACACGCTGGCCCGTACGCAACTGGCCGGTTTATTCGGGCTCAATGAAGGTCTGGCGATACTCGAGGCACTGATAAGCCATCAGTGGGACGCACTCTGGCCGCAGCCCGTTCATGCCCGCATGGAAATCCTAAGCAGCCTGAGCCAGCGTCTGCAGCAACGGATGCGCTCTCTCCCGCTAAATTACAGCGACCTCAGCCAATTGTATCGGGCGGAGCAACTGCTTACCGGTCTGGGAGAGGTGCTGCAGCGCCTGGAGCTTAAACATCTCAGCCAGCTCGCTACCTTGCGTACTTTGATGCACAACAGTGCTGTTCGGCTGGAAAACAGTGATAACACAACCAGCGCCGGGTCGAACATTCATTCAGGCATCGTGTTGCCTGCCACCGTGATGAATGATGTGACAGTATCTACCAGAGACCTTACTGGTGGTCCGAGTGAAGATTTTCAGGTACCACGCAGTGCAGTTAAGTGGGTATATGTTACGCAACCGGAACAGCAGCCGAACGTGGAGGTGCTGGCGACAATGCCCGCTCCGGTTAAAAAGTGGAAATCCTTTGCCGCCGGAATGTGTACCATGCTGATAATAAGCGTCATCGCAGTGTGGGGCTGGCAGTATCTTCACCGACCTGATCCGCTACAGACTCATCTTGCTGCTTCACTGGTGCCATTCCCTGCGCCTCTCTCGCCTGAACAACTGGATATGTTGCGTCAGCAGACTTCGTTGCCGAAGGACCTTATCGCCCAGACACAGCAGCAGCTTGCCCGGCTGGACAAATTACCTCCTGACTGGAATATCACTTACGCAAGAAAACTGACAGAACAGGCTCAGGCGCTGTGGCCGGAGCAGGCAAAGCCCCTGGTACAACAGTGGCAGCAACAACTCAATGCTGCCAGCATACCGGCAGAACAGCTCAATGGCTGGTATCAGGGAATGACCACGTTACAAAAACTGAGTGACCGGCTGAACGGACTTGATGAGCAGAAAGGCAAATACATGACGGTCAGCGAACTGAAATCGGTGGTATTTTTAGCCCGACAGTCATTTAATCAATCCATCCCGGCTGAAGAGCAACTGCGTGTATTGTCAGAAAATCCTGCTGGAGTACCTTTACCTGCCGCTGCTCAACTGGAGATGCATTTGAAACAACTGACTGCCGGCTATGCTGAAATAAAACAGAATGCATCAGAGTAAAAATTATGGGTGATTCAGTCTGTTATCGTAATAACCGTGCCAGGTGGACCGTCGGGGATTTAACCTTTCTGGAGAATAACTATTCTTCCATGCCTGTCGCAGAGATTGCTGTCCGGTTGGGGCGGACGCCAGGTGCTGTGGGATTAATGGCTGACAAGCTCGGGTGTCGCAAAAAGAGAAATGCGCTGTGGAGTGATGCTGAAATGGATATCATTCGTGAACACTATGCCCGGGGGGCCGAAGCCAGGTCACTTACACATTTACTTCCAGGCAGAAGCATCAATGCGATCTTTTCGATGGCGGAGACCCTGGGGGTGCAAAGTGGTCGTTTGTGGCAGGGGGCGGAGCTTGGTATTCTTAAAGCGGACTACCCGAGGGTGGGCACTGCGATAATAGAGCGTCTTCCGGGAAGAAATGCAATGTCAGTTATAATCATGGCGAGAAGGCTGGGGCTGAAGAAATCCCATAGCAGCGAAGTCGGTTTTCGTCCCTGGAGCGACGAGGAGTGGATGCTGCTGAAAAAAAATATGCACCTGAGTGTATCGGATCAGCAGGCAACGCTATTTCCTGACAGAACCAAAAAATCAGTGGAAAAAGCACGGGGTCGTTTGATAAAAAAACAAAAAATAAACGAGGAGTAAAAGTGACGCCGAGACTGCTCTTTGCACTTGCAATCTTTTTGGGATCGTATTTGCCGTTAAGTATGATCCTGCTAATGCAAGATTTGGACAATAATAAACTTAAAGGCGACATTTGTTTTGATTTTTTGACGTCAGTAACATGCCATCTTCCGCTTCAAAAACCATTCCTTTCCGTTACTTTGTTTCTGATTTGCTTGGGATGCTTTTTTTTCTCATGGTTTGCGTTGAAACTCGCTAAACCGGATGGGCAAAAAATAAAAATAATAGAATCAAAATATACTCCATCAGATTTAATGAACTATGTACTACCCTACAGGCCCGTCGCCGTCGCCTGATGGCCATGCGCCGTGAAAGTAATGAACGGATGGCGGATTTTGCGGTCGCGGATGTCTCCCTGTTCTGGCTGCTCAATGCCCTGAACAGCGCCGAGCCGGTGCTGACGGAACTCCTGCAGACACCGCATCGTCACCCGGAACTGTTGTACCGCGAACTGACCCGTCTGGGCGGCAGCCTGCTGACCTTCTCACTGGAGCACGACGCCGGGGACATTCCTGCGTATCAGCACGATGCACCGGAACGGGTATTCCCGCCGTTGCTCACACTGCTCGACGTATAGGAAATTCAAACCATTTCTGCCCTAGAATGAATTGGCTGAAATTTAACCGCTCTTTGATTTGTGTGTCCGTGGGTAAGTCGGCACTCCCCGGGCTGGTGATGATTTGTGTTTTTCCAGGTCAATTTTTAGGCTGTCAGAGTGCACAAGGCGGATCTTCCCTGCATCAGCCCGGGATGTACCTCATCAGGCTGATATCCCGTGCGTGGATTTTCAGCCCCTGCACGCTCAGACCGGCCACAGCCCGACGGTACACCATCTGACTGCCGCACAGCACGCATTCAAACGGGTCACGTCGCAGGAACTGCTTACTCATCTGCGCATAGCACACCTTTGGCACCGCTTCCGGTTGCTCCATCCCCAGTGCGCTGTACACCTGCGGCAGTTTTTCTCCGCACACCCGGTTGGCCAGAAAACCAAAATAGCGCACCATCCGGAAGAATTTTTCCGGAATGTGCTGTTTCAGTCGCGCCACAATTTCATGCTGCGTCAGCGTCTCTGTGGCCTGCTCACCCGTATTGTGGTCGTGATAGCGGAAGCTCAGCGTGGCTCCGCCCGCATAGTGCGCCAGCCGGGAGCCCGCTATCGGCGGCTTTTTCAGGTAGCGGCCCAGGTATTTCACGGTGTTTTTACCTCCCGTCGTCTTTTTTGACATATACACATGCCAGTAATCGCCCCCGGCGGTCAGTATCAGGCTGCGCCACTGTGATCCGGTGGTGATGTGTGAAAGGGAGGGCGGCAGCGCAACACCTTCGGCCCAGACGCTCAGCAGCATCTGGCGGATATTCCACATCCAGCGGGCGCGCATGGCATCTTTCCTGAAGCTGATTTTCTTCCACTTCCCGTGCTCATCAATGCCCCCGCAGGTGACGGAGACGTGAACATGGGGATGCCAGTTAAGACGCCGGCCGTAGGTGTGGAGGGCGCAGAAAATGCCGATATCCAGTCCGCGCTTGCCGGCGGCATACAGCAGGTTATCGACCGCCAGGCGGCAGAGGTCGTTGAGCAGCCAGCGATTGACCTCAAACAGGGGCCACAGCGAATCGGGGAGGGTGAAGACCAGGTGTATCCAGTCGCAGTCCGGCAGGCGGTTAAGCTGGGCGGCAATCCACAGGTCAGACGCTTTTTTCCCGCAGGAGGGGCAGGCACGGCTGTGGCAGGAGTTAGTGAGATATTTAACATGCTGACAGTCGGGATTATCGCAGCCATATTCCTTCACGCCGGTAATATGGGTGCCGCAGGCGAGCATTTTGGTGACGGCTTCCACTTCGATGTCGCGCAGACTACCGACGTCGAGGAAGGAGGTCCAGCACTGGTTAGCAGTGAACAGTTTTTTAAGCGGACGGGGGCTGAAACCAGAAACCACGGGGCAGATTAATTCCCGGTGTCCTGCAGGCGGGTGAGCGCAGCAGTATCGTGGCGGTGCTCCAGTATGGCGCTGGCGACCATCACCGGGGGCGGGTCCATGGGCTTCATCAGCTTAATCCAGTCCCACTCACGCTGAGATAACTTATCGGCGGCAACGGAAAGCAGGACGGTATCGATACTTTTACGGGTCATCATGGTGCTCGGGCTTTGAGAAAAATATGTAGTCAGATCATACATATTCGGCTCAGTGTATGGCAACTATGGAGCAGACAGATGGTGGGGTTTTCAATTTGCAGCCGCCAGGCTGCCCTGTTCTGAATAATGAGCTGCAGGATAAATTCGCCTGCTGGTACCCGGGGTTCTCTATGGGCGAACAAAGTGACGGAAAGGTATCAGCGATAGCAGCATAGATTACTGCCCCACGGTTTTTCATGCTCTCCCGGTAGTGTGAAATTTATTCACTTAAAAAGCGAATAAATCTGTGAGATACATTATGCGTTATTTTGCTAAAGGAATGTAAATAATAGATATGAAAGCATTTACTGCATCATGCGAAAACGCGCCAAGAATCACCTCGATGGCTGATTTCTTCAGTAAAACAGCAGGCGGGGAAGCTAACAGCCCCGTCAGAGCTGCGCAGGCAGATCCCCGATTGCTGAACGATGATAACTTAACCACGTTTTACCATGCCTTGAAAAAAAACATGGGGCCATTTTTACATCATTACTTCGCCAGCATACCTTACAGCCTGGAAGAGGAATGCAGGCTGGGTTCAGCCATTATTCAATATTCCGAGAAATATTCAGAATCACTGTCGCTCTATTGTCTGGGAATGGCTGAAGGTTCAATGGCCCGTACAATCGCACAGTTATCTGAAGGAAAAATAAGGACATTAACAACCAGCCCGACAAAAACTAATGAATATTATTTTTACGAGAACGGACCGGTTGCAGGGGCTGATTTTATATGTACACCGTTCTTCCGGCTCCCGCAACATTTAGAATGTGAAAAATATAAAAAATTCAGTGCGGGATTTGACATTATTATAGAAGACACAACATTTCAGATGTATTCCCCGGACAGAGAAAATCAGATACAGTTTGTAAAGCAGTTCCTTAAAGAAGACGGCTTGTTTATTTTTACTGAAAAATTCAGATGCGAACCAGATGAATATGTTGCACGGGAAAACCAGAAAGACATTTCTTTTAAACGCCATTTTTTTACCGAAGAACAGCTTGGCTTAAAAAAACGAGTGGTTCTTGACCGTATGTCTGAAAATGAGGTTTCTGTTGATGAGATGAAAATGGCCCTGGATAAGCACTTCAGGCACAAGGCCATATACTGGAATTCCGGTAATTTCCACTCTATCGTGGCCTCATCCTCTCAACATAATATTGACCGTTTTCTGTCATTGCTGGGGCATGCATGCATTCCGTTTGAATATGTGTACTGCGATTTACCCACGTTTCTGTGAAGATATCACATGGAAAATAACACGTTATTTTTATTTTTTTTGGTGGCGTTATCGCAGACTATTTCAGTCGGCCCTGCAGTGACTGTTTTGTTAACAAATTACTTTTGTTGCGGTATGCGTTCGTCAGTACGGCTGAGTCTGGCTTTCCGGTGCGGTGAGTCTGTTGTCATTTTACTGGCATTCCTGATCACATCAGCGCTCCATGTTTCAGATCGGCTGTTTCTTTTCGTAAAGGTTGCAGGGGGGATTTATCTTATCTATCTGGGTCTGATCACGCTGGTTAAAGGAATTAACGGTGTTAAAAGAGTACAGATATTATCATCCGGACAAAAAAAAGGGACAGGACTCTTTCAGGCATTTCTTATTCCGGCAATGAATCCCAAGGCATTGATTTTTTTTATCAGCTTCATCCCTTCATTTATTCACCTGAAAGAAGGAGAGGGGTATTCTTATTCTGTTCAGTTTTTAATTCTGGGTCTGATTTTTATTGCTGTCTCATTCATATCTGATATGTTTTTTTTATGTGTCGCCGAAGGAGCCAGAAGAATTCTCGGTGAGAAAATGGCCGTGGTTATGATGTTTGTCAGTGCTGTCTTTCTGATTGGAACAGGGTGTTTTTTTGTAAAAGGCATTCTGTGAGATTCAGATAAGTTGTACAGCCGTCCTTCAGGGCGGCTTATTTATTTCACGCCGGAACGACGGAGCAGGGCCTTTGCGTTCCTTACTGCACGGTGATCACCGGGTGTCGAGCTGGTGTAAACCGCCCTGTAACCCGCTCTGGTGAATTTCAGGTGTCCATTGATAGGAATTAAAACGCAAAAGCGGACGAAAAAAAATCAGAAATTTTATCTTTTGCCCTGTGCTGATGCGCTCCTCCATGACCGGAGCACCAATCAATCACATCGTTTTCATCGTTGATGTTGATTAGTCGTCCGTTTTTTAATCGTTTTCTGACCGCCGGACGGATCTTCCCTGTATCCGTGCCTAACCGCAAATTTTCATCTGCGCCAGCAGCTCTGGCAGCCGCAGCCCCCGTTTCAGCCCGCTGAAGCACATCTGACTTCCACACAGAACACACTTCAGCGGATCCACCTTCAGCAGGCGCTGGTACAGACCCCGCCATGTGATTTTTCGTGCCGTTTTGCGCACCGTTTCCGTCAGCGCGTAGACCGTCTCCAGAACCGCGCGCTTTGACGGACTCAGAAAACCGTAATAGCGCACCATCCGGAACCGCTTCTCCGGCACGTGCTAGGAAAAACGCTCCATGAATTCGTCTCCGCTCATCACCAGCCTCTCCTCCCGCTTCGTCCGGTGACTGCGGTAGCGAAACGTGATGTCCTCACGACCGGCGTAGTGATCTTACCCGCCATTAGTGGACACGGGACTAAGTGAGTAAACTCTCAACCAGAGGTGACTCACATGACAAAATCAGTACCAGCCAGTAAAAAGCCACGTAAGCAGCACACACCCGAATTCCGCCAGGAAGCCCTTAAACTTGCTGAACGCATAGGCGTCGCTGCTGCTGCCCGCGAACTCAGTCTGTATGAATCTCAGCTCTATACCTGGCGCAGCAAACAACAGCAACAACTGACGTCGTCTGAACGCGAAAGCGAACTGGCTGCTGAAAATGCCCGGCTTAAACGCCAGCTGGCCGAGCAGGCAGAGGAGCTGGCCATTCTCCAAAAGGCCGCGACATACTTCGCGAAGTGCCTGAAATGAAGTATGTCTTTGTTGAAAAACATCAGGCTGAGTTCAGCATCAAAGCCATGTGCCGGGTGCTCAAGGTCGCCCGCAGCGGCTGGTATGCCTGGCGTTCCCGGCGTCATCAGATAAGCCAGCGGCAGCAGTTCCGTCTGGCCTGTGATGCCGCGGTTCTCAGGGCATTCACTGAAGCAAAACAACGGTATGGTGCGCCGCGGCTGGCGGATGAGCTCCCGGCGTACAACATCAAAACGATAGCGGGCAGCCTGCGTCGTCAGCGACTTCGTGCAAAAGCGGCCCAGAAGTTCAGTCCGGTCAGCTACCGTGCCCATGGGTTGCCGGTGTGTGAAAACCTGCTGAAACAGGATTTTTACGCCAGCGGCCCGAACCAGAAATGGGCGGGAGACATCACGTATCTGCGCACCGATGAAGGCTGGCTGTATCTGGCGGTGGTGATAGACCTGTGGTCCAGAGCGGTCATCGGCTGGGCAATGGCCCCGCGAATGACAGCCCGGTTGGCCTGCGATGCGTTGCAGATGGCACTGTGGCGACGTAAACGTCCGGAGAATGTCATCGTGCATACAGACCGCGGTGGTCAGTACTGCTCAGCGGATTATCAGGCACTGCTGAAACGGCATAATCTGCGCGGGAGCATGAGCGCCAGAGGCTGCTGCTATGACAATGCGTGTGCAGAAAGCTTCTTCCACTCGCTGAAAGTGGAGTGTATCCACGGCGAACGCTTTATCAGCCGGGAAATGATGAGAACAACGGTATTTAAGTATATCGAGTGCGATTACAATCGCTGGCGTCGCCACAGTGCCTGTGGCGGGCTTAGCCCTGAACAATTTGAAAACCAGAACCTCGCTTAGGACTGTGTCCATATTACGCGGGTAGGATCAATAATGTTCTGAGGTGGCACCTGCTTGTATGCCGTCCATGCATCTCGCTAAACACTATTCTGCTCGGTTCATATCGTTACCATTTCTCCCTTCTGGCAGGCGAATTTGCAAAATCACTGTTTGTTTGTGTCTGCTTTCTGCTTGAGGAACATGACTCCGAGGAGAGGTTAATTTCCACCCCAAGTACAGTAAATACTCTGAATAGACGCGTAATGCTGACACTGGCAGGGTTGATCTCCAGACGAGCATATGTCTGCTGTGTCACGCCTAACCGTTCTGCAACTTCTTTTTGTGTCAGTCCTTGCGATTTGCGAAAACCTATGAGCAAGGGGCGCAAGTGGTTGAGCGTTTTAACCGGATAAAAATTTTTTAATTATGCATCTGACCGCTATAGTTGAAATTGATACAACCTATAGGGGGTTATCTTATATTACACCCTATAAGCTGTTAAAGAAGATTTACAGCTTAAAGGTTGTTGAAACTAGACAGACAAAGACAAATAGCCATGCTTTAGCTTTGAGATTCATTCATGGAGTAAAGGTCAGCGCTATAATCCTGCGTTCTTACGCACACCTGCCTCGTATCAATCCACACCTTCTTCGAAGAAAGTCCCACAAGTAAAAAGGATTGGTGGCGTCGAAACGTTTTGGCTGGTTTTCCCCGTTACTACGTGAATACGGATTGGGGGCACTAGGAGAAAGATACATATTATCAATAATTTTGAGCTCCCTTCATGCAATAATATGAGGAAAACTCTCTGTCGGACTGGTCTTTTATAACTATCCAGCCCTTTACGACATCTTCTGCATTTTACGCCCAGGCCACTGAGGTGATAAAGCCGGTACACGTGTTTATGATTAATATGAAGCCCTTCACGGCGCAGCAACTGCTAAATGCGACGGTAGCCAAAACGCCTGCGTTCCAATGCGAGCTCAGTGATGCGCTCTGATAAATGTGCATCAGCAACCGGACGCTGAGCCTCATAGCGGCAGGTCGACAGGGATAAACCTGTGAGCCTGCAGGCACGACGTTGCGACAGACCGGTCGCATCACACATCAACATCGCGGCTTCCCGCTTCTGGTCTGTCGCCAGTACTTTCGCCCAAGAGCCACCAGAAGCGCCTCTTTATCCAGCATGACTTCGGCAAGCAGCTTCTGGAGTCTGGAGTTCTCTTCCTCAAGCGACTTCAGACGCTTAACCTCAGGCACCTCCATACCGCCATACTTCTTACGCCAGCTGTAAAACGTGGCATCGGAAATGGCATGTTTGCGGCAGAGTTCACGGGCGGATACCCCAGCTTCGGCTTCGCGGAGAATACTGAGGATTTGTTCGTCGGAAAAACGCTTCTTCATGGGGATGTACTCATGTGGCTTATGAAGACATTACTAACATCGGGGTGTACTAATCAACGGGGAGCAGGTCAGGCCATTCGCCATCACGGCGAACCGGAGGTCGTGACTATCGATAAGAGTGGTGCCAACACGGCAGCACTGGTCACACTCAATGCAGGTAAACCTGATGAAGAGACGATAACTGTCAGGCAGAGTAAATACCTGAACAACCTTGTTGAGCAGGACTACCGGAAAATCAAACGGCGAATCCGACCTATGCTGGGGTTCAAATCATTCCGGCGTACGCAGACGATACCAACAGGCGTTGAGTTAATCCATATTATATGTAAGGGTAACTTCATCACCCAGCCGGCAATGGATTGTCGCCGGCAGCACAATTTTATGTGTTGGCAACCTGAAAAAAAGCAGCGCCACTTTTGCTAACTTGCCGCGTTAACGCGACACAACCCAATATTAGGTGCAGCTATTGTTGCTGTCATCAGCCAAAACTGTCACTGTAGGAAATGCCGCAGATGAAGCGGCATTTTTATTCTATGGAGATATTGTCCCGCATTATCTATACAGTACCTGTTTTACCTTTTCAACTTATACCTTAGAGATTTAGATTAAGCAGCTTTCCTCGTCTTGTAAGGATCACTCCTTCATTTTCTAACTCCTTCAGCGCCTTATGTACTGCACTTCTGGACATTTTGCTCCGTGAAAGAGTAAAGCTGTAAATTGAATGGCGGGCCCTGACTTCCTGCTGTTCTGACCAGAGCAACTTCAGATTTTCAAGCACCTTGATTTTGGTGTTCGGGAGACTGTTAAGGTATTCCCTTTCATAATACATGTGCAGGTGGAGAGTCAGAATATCAAAGGCGTGTTTCCACAACTGTTCCTGATCCATCATAAGCATGGCTTCGCCATCATCCATGTCCCACATCTCGCAGTCCGTTAGGCAGCGCATATAATGGGTTTCACTCAGGTTTCGCATCTGGGCTAGGCCGAGTATCGTGGGGCCCATGAGGGTCAGGGACGGCGAATCATCACTCTTTCTTAGTACGGATACTTCCCCCTGTACGAGATAACATATGTGGTTGAACCTTTTAAGGCTAAAGCGCTGATTTTTCTTTCTTCTGAGAAATACGGCCTGATTATGTTCCTTGATGGCCTTGCCAAGAATGCTTATCGACACTGAATTGTTTGGATGCATAATTAACTCGTGAAATGGCTCGTGAGGATTTCATTTCATTTTTCCACAATAAGGATATCTCTTGATATGATTAATATTTAAAGTAACTTTGGGTAATATCCAAAGTTGGACAATATTTTTGTTGAATGTCACTTCCAAAACATTATGAATAGATTTGATTACTTAATAAAAATACATGAATATAACATTACCATAACATCTTTACATGTGTAATTTTGGAGATTATTTGTTTTACTCAGAAGATGCCTTCTAAATGTGTCCTTTATAGATAAAAGATAATGTTACTACTACCTTTGAAAACAAGCATATGTTTTATTTAAGTCTTGTGTATAAACAGAAATCGGTTTCATAAGTGCTGACTCACAATTTCAGTTCAGACTGACAAGCCTTAAAAAATAAGTAATGACTGCGAAAAATCACTTTCCAATAATCTTCGACACTTTTTATCATTTCCAAGGGTGTCTTGTTTGAATAGGGCCTCATTTGGTCGGTCTATTTCTCAGCCATGGACTTAGAGTCCTAACTGACTTAATGAAGTAGGTTGATCGTACATAGGTAACCCTGCTGACTGAGCGGGGGCATCTTCATTTTCTCTGTGAAAATAAGGTTAATGTGGATCGACAATAAAGTTTGTAGCTACATTAAGTACTTACTAGTGAGGCAAAATGGTTTGTCAAACCTATCCCCCTCTGAATCGTAATTCTTAGGCTAATGCGTAATTGCATCTGACTTGACAACCCGTTTGCACTTTAGTTGACCATCGCAAACTAAAACTGAGCGTAACTGTCGAGGTGCATGTCGAAGCATCGAACGAACGGCAGGTGTGTGCCAGGAGTGGACATTTGTGACCAGTTAATCATATCAGCAAGATCTTAACGAAGGCATCCCACCGGCCTTCGATGTTGTCTTTGTTGATAGGGAGTTGCGTTTTGCGCATCGTTATCCCATCAATGGCCGCGAGATCTGCGTCTTTTTTTACCAGGTCTGGCGCGAACCAGAGTTTAAGTGTGTGCGGATCGATGGCGCATAGCCCCGCGTCAAAGAGCTTGTGGATATTCCCCTGAACAGTAAGCTCAACGCCTGGGAATAAGTAGAGTGGTCGATAATCTTCATGACTCTCAGATGCCAGTTCCTTGAGTGCCTGCTTGAGCGGATCTATCCAGGCGCCTGAATTATGGTCCGTTACAGCGACACAATCGATGCCTTGTCGCATGTAGTTGAGCAGCCAATCTTTATGAGTGATCTGCATATACTGGGCCTGATTAGGGCCTTTTCCGTAATCGTCCGATGTCGGAGTGTGATTATGGAAGTCGAATTTCCACCACCGAGAACCAATCCAGTTCATTTGTACCGTTCCTGTTCTTTTTATTAGTGCGGCTGCGCGAGGTCGCTAACTTTACAAATTAGATTACCTTTTAAGGTTGGAAAGTCCAACGTCCGCTGTTCGATCAAAGCTGCCTGTCAACTCAGTCTCGATTTTGATGGCGATGATCAAGTAATTTGCATACAGGTAGTCAAGTAAAATGCAAACGGGTAGTTAAGTGAATGCAAACACCCAGCATGCCGCCTGGCTCAGTAAGACCGGACTAAAAGACCGGCTATGGACTGATAAAGCGATTGCTAGGTTTCTGTGTCCGCCGAAGGATGCTGGCCCTGTAAAGACATGGCCACGAGAAGATGTAGAAATGGCATAGAATACTGCGGCGTTTAAAGACTGGATGTAAGACCGCTGCCGCTGCCTGGTTAAACGCGGTGTGCTGGAGGAAGGGATTCTTAGCATGAGATTGACGCCACCGCAGCGGGAGCTACTGGCGAGCATTGCGGCAGGGGAGATTATCAGGCGTGTCGAAGAGAAGCCGGAGATGTTTAAGTGGTAATCCTGTACCCGCATCGCCCGTCAGCTCGAATCCCTGGGGCCAATCAATTACTGGAGCCAGACTCGGCTATCGGGGAAAATGCGTATCACACCCGAAGGACTCTGTGTGCTGGCGTTTTCCTGAACGCTGTTATTGCCCCAGCCCACCAGAATGGAAGTGGTGAAGGTCCTTTTTAGAGAGTGCGAGCAGCAAGGGTGATATGACGCAGATCGTGATGGGCAGGGACAAAGTCAATTTTCTGAGTAATAACCTGATTTGGATCACCCCAGATAGTGTCGCCAGCTAATTCCAGTTTTTAATCTCGCCGATAAAAGCCTCTGGCTGACTATTAATCAGACGATATTCCCGCTAATCCCCGCGTACCTGCAAAACAATGATCTGCACAGCGTCTTCTTCAGCCATTTGCAGCCAGATAACCATACCGCCAGAGGCCTGGTGCGTATCGCTGAGCACCACGCCATAATGGCCAATGATCAATCGGTAAACGTGCGGTGAAAGGTGTATCCGGTGATAATCAACGTCAACAAATACGCTTGTAACCTGCGGAATGCGCCCGGGCAAACTATCAGGTGGTGTGAGCCCGAACTCCACCAGGAAGTTGGCAGAAACCGTGTTGGTTTTTATATGCCGCAGATAAAGTCGAGCCATTTCTCCGCCGTCATCCCTCTAGGATAATTTAGTGTTCATCGCCATCATCATCTTTGGTATTGGCTAATTACTGGTAGGACTGGCATGGTTCGTCAACATCGTCGGGCCAGATTAGCTTTTTTTGTGCTCTTCAATGACTAGTGGTGACATGCCAAAGAGCCATGTTCAAATTTTTTCAAAAAGTCCATGGCCCGGCGGCTCAACCCAGCCAGATCCTGTCCTTTAAATGAGGTTTCAGCTTGCTGAACAATGCACTCTTTATGCCCATCAGCATCGAACTGCATAATGACGATTGGAGCAATACGCTCACGGCGGCCAGCATCATGCCAGTTCTCATGGACGACAATAAAGCGAGGGCGTTTTACGCGGTCCATGAAAGACCGAATTTCAAAGCTTCCCTGAATGCCGGGTACACGTAAACAGCCCAAAAGCGATGAGCTATCAGCGATAGTGAATCGAGAATGCGTTATCATATTCACCTCCAGTGTTCAAAGTATTCAGGTGTTTACTGAAAACCCTCGTCGAGTAAGTGGTTGTCAGTTTGAGTAAAACATTAATACTACACTATTTTGCAACTTTTTTGATTAGGATTTAGCCACAAGGCGGCGTTTAGAGGGGGCTCGCTTGAGCCCTGCTTGGCGGCAAAGTTGCGGGTCAGCATCCAGATGATAGCCGTTACTGCAAAGACAGTATTGAGATATTTATTGCCATATGATGAAAAGAGGCCGCCAATGAGAATGAATGCCGCGAGAGAAAGACCACTCGGGCCGGAAAACATATATCCCGAATGAAGCTGATAGGATGACTGGATATGAATTCTGGAGGATCTTTTCTGAAATAAACGCTGATAAGTCCCACAACCATTGGAAACACGATTCCAATGAAAGTTAGCTGGCTTCCCAATAGAGAGGACTGATCTTACCCAGCAATAGTGGACATGCAACTAAGTGAGTAAACTCTCAGACAGAGGTTATTACTCATGACAAAACCAGCATCAACCAGTAAAACGTCCCGTAAACAGTACACGCCCGAATTCCGCGATGTGGCCCTGAAACTGGGTGAATGTATTGGTGTTGCCGCTGCTGCCCGCGAGCTCAGCCTGTATGAATCGCAGCACTACAACTGGCGCAGTAAACAGCCGCAACAGCTCTCATCCTCTGACCGTGAAAATGTACTCGCCGCTGAAAATGTCCGCCTCAAACGCCAGCTGGCTGAACCGAAGAACTGGCTATTCTCCAAAAGGCCGCGACATACTTCGCGAAGCCCTGAAATGAAGTATGTCTTCATCGAAAAGCATCAGTCTGAGTTCAGCATCAAAGCGATGTGTGGGGTGCTTCGGGTTTCCCGCAGCGGCTGGTATGTCTGGCGCAGTGTCATTGTCAGATTAATCCACGTTAACAGTTCCGGCTCGTTTGTGCTGAGGCTGTCCGTAACGCATTCTCTGAGGCAAAACAGCGCCATAGTGCGCCGCGCCTTGCTGATGAGTTGCCGGAGTATAACATTAAAACCATCGCTGCCAGTCTGCGTCGTCAGGGGCGCGGGCGAAAGTCAGCCGTAAATTCAGTCCGGTCAGCTACCGGGAACATGGCCTGCCGGTGTCGGAAAAACTGCTGAATCAGGACTTCATCGCCAGCGGCCCAAACCAGGAATGGCCAGGTGAGATCACGTATCTTCGCACGGACGAAGGCTGGCTTTATCTGGCGGTAGTAATTGACCTGTGGTCACGCGCTGTGATTGGCTGGCCGATATTGTCACGAATGACAGCGCAACTGGCCTGTGATGCACTGCAAATGGCGCTCTGGCGACGTAAATGGCCGAAAAACGTGCTCCTTAACACTGACCGTGGGGGCCAGTATTGTTCCTGGGATTACCAGAGCCTGCTGAAACGGCATAATCTGCATGGCAGCATGAGTGCAAAGGGCTGCTGCTACATAACGCCTGTGTGGAAAGCTTCTTACATTCGCTGAAAGTGGAGTGTATCCATGGAGAACGCTTTATCAACCGGGAAATCATGCGGACGACGGTGTTTAAGTATATCGAGTGTGATTACAATCGGTGGCTGCGTCACAGTGCCTGTGGCGGTCTCAGCCCGGAACAATTTGAAAACGAAAACCTCGCTTAGGGCTGTGTCCACATTACGTGGGTAGGGACATATAAACAGCTCCAGTACCTAGCCCATATTGGTTATTAAGAGTCCTTTGTTAGTCCTGTATAGTTAATAGATTGCGCCCTCTAGCCATACCCCCACTTTTGCTTCAAAAAGGGTCTATCTTCGAGTGCATATAACCACGGCAATTGCATGGTTATATGGCGCGCATTAACTACAAGCTTTATTGCTGCGAAACCTCTTCAACTACAAATCTTTTACTTGTACTACAAAATTTATTATCCGTCCACAGTTAAAGATTAATGTTAGTGACAAAACTGATGATATAGATTATGCGATTTATTTAAATTTATTGCGCTATGACTCTATTGGAATTAAATATTTTCGTATGACAAAATATAATCAAACATGTTCCTAAGAGAAACACTTCTGTTAATGATCAATATAAAATTATAATTGCACATGCGTTTTTTGTATGGAGCTAATCATATACTAATAATCGTATTTTAGATAATTGTTAAACCTAAAATATTTCATAGAAGTTTATTGTGAAATGCGTATGACTAAAAAAGACGTTGAGAAAATTGGTAGGACTTTAAAAACCCTGCCAAATTTAATGTAACATTTTGTAAAAAATGATGATCAAACTGGAATGGAAATCTATCATGTGTAAAACAAACTTACTAAACCCCTCTCCGTGTGAGGCCTAAATGATAGATAGAATCAATGTTGCTGAATCTGTAGAATATGTTGGAGATTTAATAAAAAACTCTCAGGATTCACATTTTGAACAGCATAAAAAAAACCAGCGTATAGATATAAAGAACAATGAAAATATCTATTACATTGAAGCAGGAAAGATATCATTTTATCGTGTTCAAGATAATGTATTAACTATTTCAATGTCTGCACCCTGCCTGGCTGGTATAGCCCAAATGCTTTTTCAGTTTCAAACTCATTACATTCGCTGTGACGAACCTTGTAGTATGTGGGTAATAAGTAATAATGATATAAAGCCCTTGATTTCTAAAAATAATTTGTGGATGCATATGTACAATCTGCTTGCTAAACAAATCCAGCAATATTTCGAACGTGAGCATATGATATCGCAAAAGACAACGAAAGAAATTGTTTTAATGCATTTGACCTATATTTGGGGAATGTCAGAAGAAGAAAGAGCCAAAACCTCTATTTATAACTTTATTCTGTTGCGAACACATCTTTCTCGTAGTGGGGTTCACAAAGTTATGTCTGAATTAGAAAAGGAAGGCTGTATTAAAACTGCTCGAGGCAAACTTTCCTTTTTAAAAGAATAGAAAGTTTGGTAGTTTTACTATCGCTTATAAATACCAAAGCCTCTAATAGCCGATATCAAGTCCGAAGGGCGTTGGTGCATGGATGGCCAAACGGTTATCATCAACGCCAGTCCATTCTGACATGTGTTTACCATGCCACATAAACACAGCACCAAAAAGCGTCACCCCATTCCCAAAGCAAAATACACCCTCACCAACTGGCCACAACACGAAGCCGGCCTTAAACAACACGGCAGCCTGACTCTCTGGATCACACCCGAAGCTACTGAGCAATGGAAGGCGTCCGCACGTACCACACCCGGTGGGCAGGCACGCTACTCTGACCTCGCCATCCAGACCTGCCTGATGTTACGTACCGCCTTCCGGATACCCCTGCGCCAGGCCGAAGGCCTGGCGCAGGGGTATCCGTTTTTACTCTGATGAAGGTGTCCCTTATTGTGCCCGACCACACCACCGTCAGCCGACGGGCTGCGGTGATGCCCCCCTGCCCCGCATACCTGCCGAAGGAGCGGTTCATGTCCTTATCGACAGCACCGGGCTGAAGGTTTACGGTGCTGGTCAGTGGCTGGAGGAGAAACACGGGGCCCGTACCCGGCGTGACTGGCGTAAACTCCATCTGGCGGTGGATGCGAACAACTTCAGCATTGTGGCCCACACCCTGACCGGCTCACAGACTGATGACCCGTCACAGGTGGGGGCATTACTGTCGCCGTTCCTCCCCGGGTCACAGCGGTGCCGGAAGACACTACGGGCCCCATGCCAGCGTGACCGGCACCTGGCCATGATACAGGAAAAGGGGCGACTGGCCTGGCAGAAGGCCGTCGGGTACGGGAAAGGGGCGTTAGTGGAAACCATGATGGCGTGCTGGAAAATGCTTATCGGTACCCGCCTGCGCACCCGGGTTTTTGCGGCTCAGAAGGGAGAAGCGGCCATCGGGGTGGCGGTGCTGAACCGCCTGCTGTCGGTGGCACGACCTCATTCTGTCCGTAAACAGGTGAGATCCGCCTGAATGACAGCGGGTAAGGGAAATTGCAACCTTACTCTATCCGTGAAATAACTATAATTAAAACAATAAGTTACGCCAAAAAATAATTATCCGTGCCGTATCAAAACAAGAATGCTTTCTAAAAAACGATTTGCTCAATATAGTCTTAACATTAATACATTTAATTGATCGATAGTAAAATCTCGCTTCTCTCATAGGTTATGACAATTGTTGTGGCCAACATCAATCGACCGCCAATCTTTCATGTCATGAAATTTTAAATTTTGTCAGATTATGTCCAATTGTGGATGAATGAAAAATCGTTAAAGAAATAACAATGATAGTTGGCGGTGTGAAAAATATGTGTATTTTTTGTTACTTTACACAGTTGCATAACAGAATATGATAATGAAAAAATAATTAATGTTAAAATTCCGTTTCTTATTCGCATGATCTTAGCTGATTTATGTCCAATAATACACAATGGCCTGATTAGGCTGCGTATAGTAAGTTTAATTAAATACAGATATATTTACATATAGAAACCGATTTAAAGTAACTAATGATTTGTAAGAGCAAGTATTAAATATTTGCGACAGCGGTCGTGAAGGAAGTTACATGGGGTAAACACCCGGCAGGGAGCATTTTTCATACAACGCATTGTGCGTACCTTAATTAACAGAACGGATATGAATTCACAATGAGAAATTTGAAACCCTGGGGTACTCAATTATTTCATGGCAGCCAACAGACCCTTTTCAAAATACCGGTGAATCTCTGCACCGTAGCGATAGCCGTAGCGTTGGCTACAGGGAACGCACAAGCGGCCAGTAACCAGGCACTTAGTTACTATGGACCAGGTACTTATACGGTTCCCTATCTTATTGCTCAGCCAGGAACGACAACAGTAGACGGTGGGGCTGTTTTCAATTTTTCACCAGCAAGCGCCGGTGGAGGGAATCCTGCTGGTTTTAATGTTAAAACTGCACTGGACACGGATCCGCTGGTGAAGTTGGTTCTGGATTATTCTTCAGGCACCTCGGCCAATAGCCGTATCACCATTAACGATGTGGCTTCATCCAATTTTAGCCATGGCATTGTTGTCGGACGCGATGGATATCTTAGCACGACCCCGATTGCAAATATGGTGCTGGAAGCGAAAGGTGTGGATATCACCCTGACAGGGCCTGCGAGTGCTACGGGTTTGCTGCTGCAGGGGGGGAGCGCGACGTTTGATAACGGCTCAATCACCACTACGGCCAACAAATCTAACGGGATCCAGTCCAGTTTTGGTGGCCGGGCTAGCCTCACGGATTCAACAGTTACAACGCACGGCAGCAATGCAACAGGTTTAATGGTGGCTGGCGGTGGTCGGTTGGACATGCTGCGCGGCAGCGTGGAGGCTCTGGGCCAGGAGGCAAATGCCGTGCAGGTTCAGGATGACAGTCTGGTTAACCTGACGGACACGGATCTGACAGTGGCCGACACGGCTGACATGGGGTGGGGCCTTTATGCGAAAACCAAGTCTCATGCGAATTTTACCGGCGGCCATATCGTTACCCGGGGAGATGCTTCGGAGGCGGTGGTTGCAAATAACGCGACGCTGACGCTTCAGAATGCAACAGTGAACACGGAGGGTGTTGATTCTTACGCCCTGTACGCATATGACCAGGGGCAGATAACGGTTTCTGATTCAGATATTGGCACCCTGGGCGACAACAGCGGTGGGGGGCGAACGGTCAACGGGGGCAACATCAGTCTGACCGACGTTGAGGTCAATACCGCCGGCAGTCACTCCAATGGACTCCTGATGGTTGACGGGGGGGCCGCAACGCTAACCAATACGAAGATACACACAACAGGCGCCGATGCCAGCGGTATTGCTGCCACTGTCAGCCATGCCCCGACGGCTCAGAACACCGCAGTTGTGGACAGCGGCAGCATAAACAGTGCGCAGGCGGGCGTTGTGTTGTCTGAGGGGGCCAGGCTTGATGTCTCGTTCAAAAACGGTGCGCAGGCCACGGGTAACGGTCTGCTGGCAGAGGCTAAAACTGACCAGGGTAACAATGCCCTGATTAACATTACTGCCGACAGTCACGCCATCCTTACCGGGGATATCCGGGCGGATACCGGCAGTATTATTAACCTTGACCTGAGTGATGACGCAGAACTGACGGGGGCCGCGCAGAATGGCCATGACTTCACCATCGGTCATGCAGGTCTGTGGAATATTACGGCTGATTCCTCAGTGCACAGCCTCAGCAACAGTGGGAGTATCCACTTTAATGCTCCAGGCCATGGGGCATTCAAAACCCTGACGGTGCAGGGGGATTACATCGGTAATAACGGGCTGTTGCAGATAAATACCCAACTGGGAGATGACAGTGCGTTAACCGATAAACTGGTCGTTAACGGTAATGTTTCTGGCAAAACGGATATTGTGGTTAATTCTGCCGGGAGCCAGGGTGCAAGCACGACTAAAGGGATTTTACTTGTCGATGTTCCCACAGGGACATCGACAAGAGATGCGTTCCGGTTGTCCTCGCAGTCAACAGGATACCGGAGCAGCACCGCAACAATAAGCTCCGGTGGCTTTGATTATCACCTCGCCAGAGGGGGGAATGGCGGTACGGCAAACAGCTGGTACCTGAATTCACACTCGACCATCCCGGCTTCGCTGTTGACCCCGGCAAAACAGGTTATTCCGGCTTCGCTGTTGACCCCGGCAAAACAGGTTATTCCGGCTTCGCTGTTGACCCCGGCGAAACAGGTTATTCCGGCTTCGCTGTTGACCCCGGCAAAACAGACCATACCGGCTTCAGAGTTGACGCCAGCGGAGCAGGATATTCCGGCCACGGAGCTCACCACGGAGGAGCCGGTCACCCCGGGCATGCCGTCAGAAGGTGGTCTGCAGGTTTCACCTGAAGTGGGAAGCTGGCTGGGTAACCGGTATGCCGCAGAAACGATGTTTGCTCATACCTACCATGAAAGAAAGCATGATGCGGTGACTTACGCCGGTAACAATGATGTGTGGTTGAGAGCCAAAGGTGGACGGTCCCGGGATACTGCTGGCGACGGTAACGTGGTGTTCCGGACAAACACGGCACTGACTCAGCTTGGCATGGATTTCCTGGACTATTCTGCCGGGACACAAAATATCAAGGCTGGCGCGATGCTGGGCTTCGGAACGTCAGACACGCATGCCAGTTCAGATTTAATCAACAGTGAGACGCTGAAGTCAGTCAACGTCAAAGCGAAAGGGGCCACCTACGGGAAATCCCTGGGGGCATACCTGTCCTGGGTTCAGGATGCGACATCCGGGAAGGGCGCTTACGTTGACCTGACGGTATCTAATGGATGGTATAACAATACCTTAAAGAGTGAAATTGGCTCGGCGACGTATGACAGTCGGGTCGTCAGCGCCTCAGTGGAAAGCGGTTATGCCTGGCCGCTGTTACCAGGCAGAAATCTTTATATTGAGCCACAGGCACAGGTTATTTTCAGTCACTATGATTCAGATACGGTCACGTTGTCCGGTAGCCGGTATCAGTCTCAAAATAATAACAGTTATACATCACGTATCGGGACAAGAGTGTATGTCTCGGGTAACAGTATTAAGCCATATATCGAAACCAGCTATGTTCACAGCACCACAAATGATGCGCTCATGACGAACGGAAATACTTTCAGCAGCAGTAAAACACAGGTTGCAGAAATTCGTGCGGGTGTGAGTGGCGCTGTAAATAATAAATTCAAAGTGTACGGTGAGGTCATCAGTCAGATACCGGTGGGTCCTTCCGAACAACATTACACGGGTGGGCAGGTGGGGCTGAAATACAGCTTCTGATGCAGGCACTGGCCCCGGTATTGTCCGGGGCACCGGCTGATATTTGTCTGCATAAAACTGAGCATATCAGAGTATGACGACAAATACAGTTTAAATGGCATGAACTGAACGATGCCAAATTATTATTGTTCTGGTGAATTTATGACTATTAAAACTAAACCGCTATTCCTGGCAATAGCTATTTCATTTGCGCTAGCAAATCACGCTGTCGCCGTACAAGGTCCAGTTCTGGCGGGTACTACTGTTGATAATGAAACACTTACCAATGAACAGTTAACTCTGAAGGGTACGGCTAATCGAACAACTATTCTTTCTGGTTCTGAACTGACAAATAACGGTGGCACTGATAATAACACTCTCGTTAAATCAGGAGGTTTTTTACGTGTATCGACAAATAGTAGTATCATCGGTCAATCCATTTCAAATAATGCAACCATTGAGAGTGGCGGTCAGGCTGCTATTATTGGGGATGCACATGCAGACGGTTGGGTTATAAACGGTCCTGCTGGCGCTATTGATACTGTCGTCATGTGGTCTGATACAACGACAATCAGTAATAGTACAGTTAATGGTGGGGGTTTTAATATTCATCATGGAACGGCCACGAATATCGTAGTTAATGGTGGCCGAATGTATACTTCTGGTTCAGATATTAATACTATCGTTAACAATGGTGGGAAATACGAAATTGGCGGTTCGAGTTATGGCCCTAATCCAACCTCATCAAATCTGACCGTAAACACCGGCGCAAACGCCATTATTGGTAAATCTATTATTACAGATGTTACTGTCAGCGGGGGAATGATTGTTGTACCTGAAAGCAGTACGCTTCAGGGGAATATCTCGGTTAATAAGGGTGGTGAACTGACCATTCAGGGTACTGGTGTGAAGAGTACGCTTTCTCCCACGCTTAAGGATAATGTATCGATCAACGATGGAGGCAAAATAACATTCACTGACGGCATCAACAGTGAAAATGCAAAGGTCCAGGTATTTGGAGCAGGGAGTTTATATTTAGGTGGCAATGCAAGTGTCGCTACCCCTAATGATTATTCTTTGGGTTCGATGGCCATGAATGGCGGTAACGTTTACTTTGATCAGGTAAGCGGTGGGGCGCCACCAGTAGGTTATTCGTCTCTGACGCTGGCGAGCCTGGATGGTAATGGTTCGTTTTACATGAACACTGAATTAGCCAGCAAACTGGGCGATTTTCTGACAGTGAAAGGGCAGGCTAACGGCAATTTTGATATTCATATCGCGGACACTGGTGTCAGCCCGACTTCAAATTCCAGTTTGCAGATTATCCAGACTGGTGGAGGAAATGCCGGATTCACCCTTGCCAATAAAGGTCATGTCGTTGATGTCGGGACCTATCAGTATCAGTTAATTGCTGATGGCAAAGGAGGATGGGCACTCACCCCGGCAAAACAGACCATTCCGGCTTCGGTGCTGACCCCGGCGAAACAGGTTATTCCGGCTTCGGTGCTGACCCCGGCGAAACAGGTTATTCCGGCCTCGGTGCTGACGCCAGCAAAACAAGTCATTCCTGCCACTGTGCTGACCCCATCGACCCCGGCAAAACAGAGTGTTCCGGTTACCGTGCTGACACCTGCGACACAGATTGCCCCGGTGGAATTACCGCCGGAGCAGAAACCGGGTGCACTGATGATTACTCCATCCACGGCCGCTGTTCTGTCAATGGCGACGGTTGACCCTCTGATATTCCAAACTGAGCTTGGTTCTGTCCGGAGTCGTCTGGACCAGGTGCGTTCGTTCTCTCATGAAACGAATGTATGGGGTCACTACACGACCAGTCACAGTAACGTTGAAGACGCAGCCGGAGCGGGTTACGGGATGAATGTCAACGGCGTGACAATTGGTGCAGATAAGTCTAATGAAGCCACGAACAGTGTCACCACCCTGGGCGCATTATTCTCATACAGCCATTCTGACGTTGATTTTGACCGGGGCGGGGATGGTAACGTTGATTCCTATTCCGCAGGGGTCTACACCAGCTACCTCCATAACTCAGGATTCTATTTTGACGGTGTGCTGAAGGCCAACCACTTTGGTAATGAGATTAACGGCCGCATGACCAGCGGAGCTGCAGCCCACGGGGATTACAACACTACCGGCATCGGCGCTCATCTTCAGGGCGGGAAATATTTCTACTTTGGTCAGAGCTTTATCGCGCCCTATGCCTCAGTTACGGGTTTTACCAGTAACAGCAGTGATTTCTCCTTATCAAATGGTATGAAAGGACATACAGATCCTCAGCGTTCAGTGACGGGTGAAACGGGGATTAGCCTCGGGCATAAATTTGTTGTTCACGGAGCGCAGGTTCAGCCCTATCTGAAAGTGGCCGTTACGCAGGAATTCATTGATGACAATACCGTTAAAGTCAATGAAGACCACTTTACGAACGACGTCAGTGGTACGCGTGGTGCGTATCAGCTGGGCGTTGATACGAAAGTGACGGACAGGCTCACAGTTCATGCCGATGCAGGTTATACACAGGGTCGTCATATAGAAGCCCCGTGGACAGCAAACTTAGGCGCTTCATGGTCATTCTGATGTGATGCAATGTACGGCAGGTGAAAGTCCTGCCAACAATGCACCGCATCCGGGCTCATTCTCTGGGGAAGGATAATCATGTGAGCTTATAAAGAACACTCCAAATAACGAAATATGTGCATCACAGCCGATCAAATGAACGAATGAGAATGTGCCAGACGCGAATAATAAAATTAGATATCTGCATGCCGAACGTTTTTGGGTTATTGATGTGTCTTTACTATCAATAATAAATTATTTATTATTCTGGTGAAAAAATAAGAATGAATATGAAAACTAAACCGCTATTGATAGCAATAGCGATCTCAGTTGCGTTATCAAATCAGGCTATTGCGGCTTATACGCCAAATGTGGCTGCTGGTACGACCGTTAATGGTGAAACTATTCAGTTAAATAGCGATGTTCAATATGTGTATGGTACCGCTAACAGCACATCACTTGCTATGGGTAAGCAATATATTGATGGGGTAGCTAACGATACTAATATTAGCAACAGCGGTGACCAGTTCGTTGAATATGGCGGTGTAGTAAACAGAGAGAATATTTCTACTAAAGGGTATGCGGAGGTTAACGGTGAGGCTAACGATTCGGTAATTACGACAGGTGGTAAACTTGTTGTTAATCAGGGTGCTCTAGGCAACACAATCCTTGCTAATGCAGGTCATGCGAACCGCTCGGTTATCAATGCTGGCGGTATACTGCAAAACCGCCTGGGTAACGATACAGACACAATTGTTAATTCAGGTGGGTTATTAGAATCCGGCTTAGAGCATGATACCGGATGGAAAAATACTGGTCTAACCAAAAATGCCACGATTAATGCCGGTGGTTTGCAGACCGTCAATAACGGAGGATCCAGTGATGGAAGTACAGTTAACATCAATGGAGTATTAAAAGTTCAGTACGTTCTCCACGACTGGTTCCCTAATGACCCGATTGGTTTACAGTATGGTACAGCTGATAATACTGTTGTCCATGGAACAATGGAAAACAATGGTGGTATTGATAATAACACTCTCATTAAATCAGACGGTTCTTTCTCAGTAACGGGAAATACCGTCGATAATCAAAAAGCGGTTTCTAATAATGCGACCATTGAAGGTAATGCAAAAATTAAAGAAATTGCACAGGCTAATCACTGGACGATAGCCGGAAGTATTGCAGATTATGTCTCTTTGGAAACGGATTCATCGGAAATTAATGATAGCACGGTAAACAGTGGCAATTTGTCGATTAATAAAGGCACAGCTACCAATACTATACTTAATAACGGCGTGATGGTGAACGTCGCTGGTGCGGATATCAATACCGTCGTTAATGGAGGTACTTACTCTCTCGGCGGTGCTGATGCTGCTACATCTTCAAACCTGACCGTTAATAGTGGGGCATCCGCCAATATTAATTCAGGCACGGTGACTGACGCTACGATTAGCGGCAACATGTGTGTGCTTCCGAAGACTTCAACACCAGGTACGATTTCTACCCTCCAGGGGAACATTAAGATTGATAATGGCGGTCAGTTAACACTGATCAATGGCGTTAATACTAAAAGTGCTGACGTTGCTTTGTCGGGTTCTGGAGGCTTGTACTTAGTCAGTAATGCAAGTGGCTCTGGTCCTAATGATTTTACTTTAGGTTCGATGGCCATGAATGGTGGCAACGTTTACTTTGATCAGGCAAGCGGTGGGGCACCACAAGTAGGTTATTCGACTCTGACGCTGGCGAGCCTCGATGGAAATGGTTCGTTTTACATGAACTCTGAATTAGCCAGCAAACTGGGCGATTTTCTGACAGTGAAAGGGCAGGCTAACGGCAGTTTTGATATTCATATCGCGGATACTGGCGTCAGCCCGACGTCAAATTCCAGCCTGAAGATTATCCAGACTGGCGGAGGAAATGCCGGATTCACCCTTGCCAATAAAGGTCATGTCGTTGATGTCGGGACCTATCAGTATCAGTTAGTTGCTGATGGTAAAGGAGGATGGGCGCTGACTCCACAGGCAGCTCCTACGGTACAAGTTATCCCGGCTTCGGTACTGACACCGTCTACCCCAGCAAAACAAGTTATTCCTGCCTCAGTTCTGACGCCGTCGACTCCGGCAAAACAGAGTGTTCCGGTTACCGTGCTGACACCTGCGACACAGACTGTCCCGCTGGAATTACCGCCGGAGCAGAAACCGGGTGCACTGATGATTACCCCATCCACGGCCGCTGTTCTGTCGATGGCGACGGTTGACCCTCTGATATTCCACACTGAGCTCGGTTCTGTCCGGAGTCGTCTGGACCAGGTGCGTTCGTTCTCTCATGAAACGAATGTATGGGGTCACTACACGACCAGTCACAGTAACGTTGAAGACACAGCCGGAGCGGGTTACGGGATGAATGTCAATGGCGTGACAATTGGTGCAGATAAGTCTAATGAAGCCACGAACAGTGTCACCACCCTGGGCGCATTCTTCTCATACAGTCATTCTGACGTTGATTTTGACCGGGGCGGGGATGGTAACGTTGATTCCTATTCCGCAGGGGTCTACACCAGCTACCTCCATAACTCAGGATTCTATTTTGACGGTGTGCTGAAGGCCAACCACTTTGGTAATGAGATTAACGGCCGCATGACCAGCGGAGCTGCAGCCCACGGTGATTACAACACAACCGGCATCGGTGCTCATCTTCAGGGCGGGAAATATTTCTACTTTGGTCAGACCTTTATCGCGCCCTACGCCTCAGTTACGGGTTTTACCAGTAACAGCAGTGATTTCTCCTTATCAAATGGTATGAAAGGACATACAGATCCTCAACGTTCAGTGACGGGTGAAACGGGGATTAGCCTCGGGCATAAATTTGTAGTTCACGGAGCGCAGGTTCAGCCCTATCTGAAAGTGGCCGTTATGCAGGAATTCATTGACGACAATACCGTTAAAGTCAATGAAGACCACTTTACGAACGACGTCAGTGGTACACGTGGTGCGTATCAGTTGGGCGTTGATACGAAAGTGACGGACATGCTCACGGTTCATGCCGATGCGGGGTATACACAGGGTCGTCATATAGAAGCCCCGTGGACAGCAAACTTAGGCGCTTCATGGTCGTTCTGATGTGATGCAATGTACGGCAGGTGAAAGTCCTGCCAACAATGCACCGCATCCTGGCTCATTCTCTGGGGAAGGATAATCATGTGAGCTTATAAGGATCAGACCAAAAAGCGAAATACTTGCACCATAGCGTTATATCTCTAATCGGGCTGGCATTAGCCAGCCCGTAAGGTAACTTTTGACGTCATCCGCTTGGCTGACGTCAAAAGTAACTTTAAAACCAGCCTCATTACCATATGCGCTTTGGTTAATAGTGATGGGCGGTAGCATTTCCCTGAGTTATCTAAAGACGACAGAACCCTATGATAAAAATATTGATCAATACTGGATCTATTTTACTACAAATTATCATTTCATTAGTTTTACCCGTCATTGCAACTTTTTATAGAGAGGTTAGTGGCAGTTACATTTATACTATTTTTGAGTATGACTATTGGATACATGAAGAAGGGTCGAATTATTTTCTTTTCCTCTGGTTATTGTCATTTTTTGCAGGGTTCTTTTTTAAAAAAGAGTTCCTTTCATGTGAGTAAATAATATTTTTAGATCTTGATTTAACTATAAGGGTTATAAATGATTAATCATTCTCTGAGCAAAGGTTGAGTCTGATTTATATAGGGGAGCATTACTCACCTCGAAGTTCTATTTAAATAAATCGTTATGAGGTGCTGCTCTCAATTACAAATAATATTCTTCAATGCAAGATTCTATAGAGATATAACAAATAATTGCGATCCTCAATGATTACAGGACGAGGGAATTTATTTTTATGGCTACAATATTTACTATTGAGTTTTTACTGGGTTTTTGGATCTTTTTTATAATTTATTGGCTGGTGTCACCGCTACCAAGAGTACAAAATTGTCTATTACTCCTTTGTGGCTATTATTTTGTTTACTTGATAAGTTTTTATTCCTTGGTGGTTTTGCTATCATGGAGCACATGTGTTTGGGTGATGGTTAAATTCTCAAAGAAGAAAGGCTGTGAAAAGAAGGCTTCCTTGATACTTATTGTACTGATGCTAATCTATTTTATACTTTTTAAATATTGCATTCCTATCGAAGATTGGCTTCAGAGTTATCTTGAATCAAAAAACATATTCCTTGCATTACCAACTATAAACATATTATTGCCGCTTGGGCTTTCATTTTATCTTTTTAATTCAGTTAGTCTTGTAGAGTCGGTGGCGAAAAGAAAGATTATTGACCCCGATGTTATTAGTGTTCTGTTGTATATTAATTTTATACCGACTTTAATTGCTGGTCCAGTTAACCGTGCTGTGGATCTATTGCCACAAATTCAGACCAAAAGACGTAGCATTCTGGATTTTAAACATGCATTTTATTTAATTACATTAGCGCTGATAAAACTCTTCATGTTGAGTTCTGGGTTAAGTGAAATGCTGGTAAATACTGTATTTAGTATGCCAGCAAATCAATATGGTTGGGATACAATCATCGGTGTATATGGCTGGGCGTGGACTATCTATTTTAATTTTTCAGGTTATACCGATCTTGTGACTGGTATTGCCATGCTGCTAGGTTATCAGATTCCGAAAAACTTTGATCACCCTTATAATTCTAGTTCACTTCAAGAGTTCTGGCGCAGATGGCATATCAGTTTATCAAATTTTATTCGTGATTATATTTATTTTCCGCTTGGTGGTAGTAGGGGACTTTTTTCTAAGACGCAGATTAATATAATGATTGCCATGATACTTTCAGGTATCTGGCATGGGGCTGGTATAAATTTTTTAATTTGGGGGGTAATTCATGGAATCGGTTTGACAGTTTATAATATCTGGAATCGCTGGAGATATATTATCGTTAAGTGTCCGCTTAATGAGACCATAGCCAGACTACTGACATTCCATTACATCTGCTTTTCTTGGGTGTTCTTTCGGGCTGACAGCTTGACTGATGCAATGGTATTACTGAACAGTATTGTTCACTCTAATATTTTGGCGATAACTTCCACACAGTTGTTAGTCATTATTTTATTTAATCTGTTAATAGTTATTTACCCTTGGCTTGTTAATGTTAGTTCTACCGGGGCCGAAATACTCATAAGAATGAAATGGTATGCACTACCTTTCATTATTATACCAACACTTACTGTCGCTTTTTTCTTTTCCCCATCTGGGGTGCCAGGGTTTATTTATGCCAATTTCTGATTACCTCAACAACATAAGCAATACTATTAGGGCATCACTTATCGTGCTTGCGTGCGTATTGGGACTGGTATGGCTTAACCAACAATCGTTAGAACAGTACTGGGCACTGCACTTTCATCGGGAAAGTTTGTGGAGCACTTTTTCATCACCCCACTGGAAGATGGGGTCAAAGTTGATGCATGCTGCAGAAGCGGCAAAAGAAACATTCGAAGTCCAGATCTCAGACTCGTTGGACTTACCTGCAGACGATACACTGCATCCGATATTTTCAGTGGCTGGTAATGAACCGATTACCCCAGCACAGGTTGGTGTCGCTATTGAACATACGAAAGAAGTACGGCAGCTGGATAGGGGAATCGTAGCTCAGCGTCAATCTGACAATAATCCAAAGGGAAGAGAACAACTTCATACAATCTTGACTTCGTGCTACGACAAACAGGGAAACGTTATCTTACCTGCCGGTAAAAAGGTCCTGTTTATCGGAGATTCAATGATGGAAGGGGTTGCCCCGCACGTCCTTTTGCATCTGAAAGATAGTTTTCAAACCGAGGGGATTAATCTCAGTAAACGCAGCACTGGGCTGGCTTACCCTGGTTTTTTTAATTGGCCGGAGACTACAGCCAGGGCGCTGGAGAATGACGCGAATATTGGTCTGCTGACCGTTTTTCTTGGACCAAACGATCCCTGGGATATGCCAGTTAGTAAAGGTCAACCATATCTGAGGTTTAGCAGCGAAGAGTGGCAAGGGGAGTACAGGCGTAGAATTCGTCAGATCCTGACCCTAACTCAAGAATACAATATTCCAGTTATCTGGATACTACCTCCCAATATGCGTAAAGAAAAATTAAACCGGGGCATGGCTGTACTTGATAATTTATATGAACTTGAGGTTAAAAATGTAGGAGGGACTATCCTGCGCGTTAACGATATATTTGGTTATCAGAGAGATAACTATTCTCCAATGGCATCAATTAATAATAAAAAAATTCATGTCAGGGCAGGTGATGGAATACATTTTACGCCTTCAGGCGCAGAAATAATTGCAAAAGCTATAATGGGTAAGATTCATTACATAGCACCAGAAGGTATGATCACTCATGATAAATAAATACCCACTGTTATCTCGAGTGTTTCTATTAGCGATTATGGGATTGATGTTGACTTCCTGTAATAGTGCAGTACATAGCAATGCCCCACAGTTCTCTTCTCATCGGAAAAGTACGGGTGTACTGACTGATTATAGTGATAAAGGCATTAATTCACTGGCGGCCAGACTGCATCATAGTCATGCGGAACGAACTCATATTATTGTTATGGGTGATTCTCATACAGCGGCAGATTTTTTATCTGGTCAGCTTCGTCAACGATTTCAAGATAAATACGGCAATGGAGGTATTGGATTTATCAGCCCCGTGGCCGTGCCGGGTAATCGTTACGGTAATGTGAGTTTTAGTAAAGCGAAAGGGTGGAAACTGGAGAATAGTCGGCGTCAGAATAATCCAGTCTTTACACTGGGCGGTAACATTGTAACAGCGGTCTCAGGATATGCTGGTGTATATATAACCGCACAGGATGGTGAATCAGATATCAGAGCTCAGGTTTTGTATCGTACACATGGGGGCACAACATTACAGCTTGGGCGCCATTCACTACTTCTTGCGGATAGTCTGGGACGATGGGAGTTGTCTGAAGTTGCGCGTGTTCTGTCATCATTTTCCATTTCTATATCCGGAGGAAGTGAGACGCAACTCGCTGGATTGTGGCTCACTTCCTCTCAAACAAAGGGGGTTATAATCAGCGCTATAGGCATCAATGGGTCTCAAATTTTTATGCTCGATAAGTGGCAAGATACTTGGCCGGATTCACTCAGTTTACTCAACCCTGATTTAGTGGTCTTGGCTTATGGCACAAACGAAGCATTCAATACTGATTTATCCCTTGATAAATATCGATGGACGCTGGTTAAACAGATAAAAAAAATTCGGCAGGCGAAACCTGGGGTCGCGATATTATTAATTGGACCTGGGAGTAGCATTTTGCATAAAGATGGAATGAGTTGTGAACGGCGTCAACCGTCCTTGCTTAAACCGATTATTAAAGTACAAAGAGAAGTTGCAGAATCAGAACATACGCTTTTCTGGGACTGGTTCGCATGGATGGGGGGGGATTGTTCCATTGAGCTACTGGCAAAACAGGGGAAAGCTCGCCCGGACCTGATTCACCTCACTTCTGAAGGCTATCGGGATAGCGCCGCGGCATTATGGCACGATCTTGAAAGTATGCTAAATCAAAAAATTCAGTAAGCTTCGTTCAAGAGAAATATCGCGTGTTACTTCAATTATTTTTTAGGCATAACATAGGGGGTTACCGTCAAGGCAATTGGTAATAATGTGTACTTCGAAAATTTTAATAGCGTTCCAATGTAGTGATGTACAGGGATGTTTTTTCCACTAGCTAGTTCTATATGAATGAATAGTCATGATAAGCAAATTACTAATATTTAGGAATGAATATTTATAAACACATCATCCAAATAAATAAAAGTATTTAGCTAGCTTTCTCATTTTATTAATTTTTTTCATTGTTCTAAGTAACTACCTATTATTTAAGGTGATTTAATGTTTGATGCGCAAGACATAGAAAATAAATGTGAAGGACAATACACCACGCTTCCTGATGTGCCAGGGTATAAATTATATAACATAAAAGCTGTCGTTATTGCCACGTTATTTGGTACGCCATTAGCAGGTGGCTATTTGATGGCAAGAAACTATATTCATTTGGGAAATAAAAAAAATGCAAAACGAACACTGCTCTGTACATTATTAGTAGTCACTATTACGTATGTTTTTGGTAATTTATTTCCTAATATACATCCATTTGTTGTGACTATGCCTGAGTTGCTAGCAATGATGCATGGGATGAAAATGTTACAGGGAGATGCTCTGAAAATTCATCAGGGGAACAATGGAAAATTTGAGTCGTGCTGGAGGGCTTTTGGTATTTCACTAGTAATTATGATTGTAATTATTTTTGTTTTCTATTTTATCTCAAACATTATAATTACATACTAACCTGTAACGTGACTGACCGAAGTGATGTATATGTCATGCGTTTTGAGATGATATTTATATGGATAAATATCTTATAGCTTAAAATAATAATTTTTTATTAATGGGTGAGTTTATATGAATATCAAATTAGTTATGGTAGGTCTATTCTCTATTATTATTCCTATATCAGTAAGCGCAAGTTTTTTCAGTAATTCCGAAGAATTTAAATGTGGCAGAGATGATACAGTTAACGCATTGAAAAGTGCTATTTTTGATAAAGCTTCTGCAATACTTGAAACTGAGTTTATTACCACCCCTGATGTATTTTATCAGCCTAAAGAAAATTACAGAAAGGTTCTAAAAGAAATTCCTATTGAAATTAAAAATGTTTCGACAACTGAAAGTAAAGATATTGAGGTATCGTGTACAGCAGATGTGTCAATAAAAACTCCTGCCAATGCTATAGACGTAGTGACAATAGTACCTAAATTTTTTGAAACTTTAGTTAAGTATAACTATTCTTTTAATATTGGCAACATTATAAGAAGTGATTACCAATACGGAGTTAAGCTTGCGGATAATAAAAAAGATCTTATTGTTAAGATTGACAGTGATATTGCAGAAACACTGGCCACTGCTGCATGGCTTGCAGTTAGTAAAGACAATCTTATTCGTGATATTAATAAGGAGAAAATAGATGTTGCAAAGTTGAATTATGAAAAAGCAGATGCTGAATTAAACATGATTTGGAAAGGATTGCCTGATGGAATTAGAATGACATTGAGTTCTTCCCAAATTAGTTGGGTCAAAGAAAAAACAGTTAAATGTGGTAAAATCAGCGATGCTAATCATATGGACTCATCGACTGATATAAGAATAAAAATATTTCAATGCCAAGAGGATATGACGACTAAGAGAATTTATTTTCTCAGTAATACGAGTGGCGAGTTGGTTAATTAGCAGCCAGTGAAAGTGTAAGGCCGAATAATTATGAGGAAACTTGTTGTATTACCTCAACCTTCCTGAAGGGGTAGTTATTAAATCGGCGCGGCAATGAATTACTAGTTCATTAGTACTGGGGCTGGTAATTCAATCTTAATTAATGGATGGATCTTTTATTCAAAGGTGATAATGATGAAGAAAATCATTTTTTACTTTTTCACTTTCTCATTACTGCTTTTTTCGCATTGTTCATTAGCAATTGAGAATCCTGTTATGTTTTTAAATCGAATATATGATGGATATAGCAATGATGGCTTTTCAGTTCCAGCTATAGATCAAACAGGACAGCAGCGGATAGCATCAAGTCGTTTTATTGGTGTCTTAAAAGAAGGTCAGGAACTAACATTACCAGGCGATGCTTTTCTTGATTATGATCCTATATGCCAGTGTCAGGATTATCAGAATCTTGTAGTGACAAATATCACTGTCCTTTTTAATAATGAGAAATTTTCTCATGTTTCAGTAACTTTACGCCCCTTTAGTACAAATAGTGATTCGGTGACTGTTACCTTCAATTTAGTTTCTGAAAATGCTAAATGGTATATTGATGATATTTTTGATGTCAACGGGAAAAGCGTACGTGATGCTATTGATGCAGATAATAAAATAATTCGTTTAAAGGGTGGCAGGAATTGACTGCTTTTGAATTCTATCAGTACTTTCATGTTAATGAATGTTTGTCAATATTATTAATATGCGCCCTGTCAAAGAGTATTGTCTTACCGTTAAATCAAATATAATACTACCTCATAAAAGGTAGTGAACGAGATGTATTGTAAATATAATTCTGGCCTAAATATGCAACGCTTTTATGCGTTGGGATGTATACCATCGATAACAATCTTGTTAATTTCTACCCGACAGCATCATTTAGTAGGCTTTTCTCGATAGCATCAATAACAAGCGGTTGTTTAAACGCATGGTATGGCGGGATGGTTAAAAGTGTCTTGAAAATTTGTGTACGCGGCAGCACGACTAAAATTAATGGGATAGACGTATTTACTATTGATGCTTTAGTTAACATAAAAATTGCTATCATTCACTCTCTCTAAATATCTTTACTGCATATTCTAAATTTAATATCTCAATTCGGATGCTCACAGATTCTTGGCAATTAAATTAAAGTTGGCGAGTTAAAATAATATGGCAACTAGAAAGGAAAGTATAATAAAGACCTTGATAGCATTTTTAGGATGTATTATTGTCATCCTGATGCATCAGGTTAGTTATGAATGGTACATGAGTCATTATAGCCCTCGCAGTCGAGGTGTCTCACTCGGTTTTGTGATGCTATATATGAGGTACATCATTATCCCTATAGTGTTTCTCTCAACTTTTATTAAATTGAAATATTCATTGCTTATGGTGAGTGTGGTTATATTATATATGTTTAACTCATGGTATGGAACGAATCCACTTAGAGTTCTTCTTATGTTTTCATCATGCTCTATAGGTTATTCTACTGTTATTATATGCGGATTCATAAAAGATAAATTTATCGTGAAAAATGACGCTGCAGTATCAAATAAATCCTGATCAACCATGAAGTTAGTTACGTATTTATTATGTTGATAAAGTCATTGCAGATAACGTGCTCGTTCAATAAAATTACGGGTGATTTCTTTGTTTACTATACCGATAAATAAATTTAAGTTGATGTAATTATTCATCTAAGTAATATTGAAATCGAAGAGAATGTGGAGAGGGCTAATAAGAGTGCGTAGAACAATAAATTTCTTTTTTAAAGTGATGCTGTGGTGTTTTATATCATTATTTACCATCCTTTTTTCTATAAAGGTACTGGCTTATATTAAGGCCACACCCATTGAAAAAATGTGGAATGAAAATGAAACTTGCTATGCCATTACTTTCATTCCTAACTACAAGCCTTTTGGCGGCGTGGGGCGGATATTGCGTCTTTTTTCAAATCAATCATTTTTCGTCGTATATGATAAGTCCGGAAAAAAGATAAAAAGTTCAGCCTGGTATTTTTGGGAAGATCAATACTCAGATTTAGTTGAGCCTGAATGGTCTGGTGTCGGCTTTATGTATCCATCAGAAAAAGGGTTTTCGGGCTGGATTTTACCTGAGTGTAAAATATCTAAACCTAGAGGTAATAGAGCAATGATGGAAAGAGTTGAGTAGAATTATATGAGTCTTATAAATATATAAAATACAGTGAAAAAATTAGCCATCATTCTCGCCTTCTAGTCTATATTTTGGACGATTCTACCATCTGTATTATTCTTAAATGGTAAGGAAAAAGTATTTTCAGATATTAGTCTGGACAAGGATTTTTCAACTGTAGTGTACAGAACAAAAGTTATACCCCCTTATTCATTGTATAAGTTTTTGCAAAACGAAAATTACTATTTTATCCTCTACAGTAAAGATAATAGAGTTATATTTAAGCCATCTGTGTTTTATGGTACCTCAGAGTCAGGAGCATCAGATGGTATTGAATATATTTATAATGAAAAACATTATCTCGTCTATCCAGGAGTGCTTGGTTATGATTCGTATGAATTAAATTGATTCATTGAAAAAATCGAATTAACTTCGCTGAGTATTCACAATTAATTTTCAACCCACAAAGAATTATAAAGTGCTAATTATTAAAAAACACCGACAATAATGCTAGAATTTATATCCGCAGTTGTAGTTATGGTGTGGGTTTTTTTATCACGGTTGTGCGAGCAAATATTCATTATTTTCACTCATCGAGTTGTCGGAATGATATTTATATCATTTTTTCTTTATGGCTATTGCGAGCTCAACTTTACTACTCACTCTGGCATTGATGCATTGATGCATTGATGCACTGATGACTAAATGGATATCATCAATGCCTGTCCATTCTGATATGTGTTAACAATGCCGCATAAACACAACGCTCTGACGCAACACCATATAACCAAAGATAAATACACCCTCATCTACCGACCACAATACGAAGCCGGATTGAAGCAACGCGTCAACTTGGCGCGCTGGATAACCCCCCGAAGCTGTTGAACAATGGAAGGCTGTTGCCCGTAACCACCATTCCGACAGGTTTGCGCTGTTCAGCGACAAAACTAAAAAAGACAGTCTGAATGTAAATGGATTAAACGGGACGGGGGGGAGTTCTGGGGGGTATCACCCTATGGAATTACATTGACTTTCAGCACTTATGACGTTTCTTTCTCAGACGCGGGACCTTTCCAGTACCCGGCGGCAATGGCCTTGCGGCGCATGCCCGTATTGATATCCGGGGAAAACCGGATTTCAGTCAGTGCGAGAAATACATTCATGAAAAAAGGACAGTCAGAGAAGCGCAGGATGCAGCAGGTTCTGAGAAAGCAAGCGGAGAGTACTGAATGAAGATGCTACTGTTTATTGCGTATTTTTTAATGGGCATTCATTTCATTCCGGACTCCTGTGTAGCAGAGTTTGTGGAAAACCATATCCCGATTAGTGGCGATGGTGAAGAGGCGATGGATAGCTTCGAAATGCATGTTATCGTGATTAAAACGGTGATAAGCGGTCTCGGTGCCCGGCTCCTGATGATACTGCTTTACTGGCCTCGTTAACGCACGAAAAAATAACCTCTGGAGAAATTCCTCCTTCCTGTTGCTGGTGACTGCAGGCCCTTATGGAATAACAGATAACGTAATGGAGTCAACGCCATGAGCCTGATGGATACGGTGAGGGGATTGCTACTGTCATTCCTCTCTGGGTGATGGCGATGCAGGAAGACATTACGGGAACGCCCTGCCTGCGGGACCGGCTCCTGGCCATGATTTAGGAGAAGGGGCGGCTGGCCTGGTAAGAAGCCATCGGATACGAGAAACGGGCGCTTGTGGAAACCATGATGCCCTGCTGGAAAACGCTCATCGGCTCCCGTCTGCGCGCCCGGGGTTTGTGGCATAGAAGACGGAAGTGGCCATCGGGGGGGGGCGGTGCTGAATCGCATGCTATCGGTGGCACGGCCTCACTCTGTCCGTAAATAGATGAAATCCGCCTGAGTAACAACGGGTAAGGGGAAACTGCAACCGGTCCTTATCCATGCACCAACGCCCTGTTAATCTTTATGATAACAGTCATTTACCGTATGCAGGGGCTCATAAACAGAGCTCTCTGTGTACCTGATAGTCAATAAGTGAGGTTTAAGGAATATTTAATGACCGATGGAAAGGAGTTAGCGAATAATCAATACGCATGTAATAATATTAAAACAAATATTGAATGGGTTTAGAATTAAAAAGGATCATTATCAATGCAATGTTAAAGGTGGAGTTGTGCAAAATATAAATATATATACAAGAACACATTATACGCTTGAATCACTAAACAACATTATATCAAATCTTGATTATATGAAAGAAAGCAAGGAGTTAATTTCCATTTTTTCTTTTGAAGGTACCTTCGTCACATTACAGGAATTTTATATGCTCAAAAGATGCATGACCGGTCGAATTCTCGTGCTAGCAGAAAATGCGACTATTATTTTTCTCGCATCTATCCTAAGTTCAGAAAGAATTAAATACATACGTCTGGGTGTTAGTTTTCAACTATTGAAGGAAGAGGTGAAAAGTTTATTAAATGAGCGATATGATTTTCCTGTAAGTTTCGAAAAAGAAGTATTATCACCAAGTAACTTAAGCCTCAAAGAGTATAGCGTCCTACAACTCTATATTAAAGGACTATCGATTACACAGATATCCAAAATATTTAATTTATCCGTGAAGACAATTTACGCCACCAAAAATCATGCCATGTGTAAAATCGGAGTTAATTCTGATGCGGGCTTGCTATACAATTGGGATATTATTAATGGTCTATTCATTGGTTTTACATTATAACATACCTAATGTTATTTACGCTTGACAAATTAAGGGGGGGCAAAGAATAATTCTGCCAAAAGCCGCTTTCAACCTGAGTAATTGGTGCTTCAGATTAGACGACTAAATTCCTTTTTCCAATGCCTGCAATTGTCGTGTAGGAGCCAGAACATATAGTTTGACCTGAATATTTGAAACTTTTATTGTGTACCTGCTAGAAGTGTTCACCGAGTTATCTATTAATTCCATTTTAATTGAATTAGTGGTGCATATTAAATCTGTTTAGATTGATAATTTGAAATTTTATGCCTATGATTGTTTATGATTTATCACCAATCTCAATTGTTGTTACCATATGTTTAAGCGACTTAATTAGGATGGATTATTATGGGTATGAAAATCACTTTTTATGAGAGTACTGATCTTGAAGCAAGTGTGAATTCAATTGATGAATTCGTTTCATCTATTTCCTCTAATTCTGTCAGCATTCATGTTGTTAACGGAGAGGTGGTTAGATTTGTCAAAGACCTCTTGAAAATGAAACCTATTATTCAACTTAAAAACTGCCGTTTCTCATTTAATAACGGCACATCCTTTGTGGAAGTTGACGGTAAAGGGAACGTGAAAGATTATGAATCAGGTGAAATTCCAGAATGGTATGAATCACCAATAGAAATAGTTAGAGCTCAATGGATAATGAATAATGGCTTTTCTAATCTAACAATATCTGAATACCTAAGTGCCTTTATAAAACGTTTTCCTGACCTTAACTCAAGGCGAGAATATGCAGATATGTTATTTGATCTGCAGCTTAATAAAATAGGGATTTTAACTAAATTTTCTTTACGTAAAATTAGAGGCAATACTGCAAGAAAGACAACCAAGTCCAAAGTCACCGAACTTCATTCTTTTGAAATTTTTTGCCAATTTTATGAGCGACTGAAAACCGCTGTTTATGAGGACAAGTTTCCGACAATGAAAATTCTACTAGGTCATGACAATTTAAATGAAGTACCATCGCCCATGAAAGGTGCAGTACGTACTTGGTTTAAAGGAATTACCGGTCAACTCCCTCCTAACGCTAAACGCGTGGACGCAGGAAATGTTGTACTCTTTTGTGCACCTATTCGTGAGAAATTATTTTACATAGAGGAAATTGGCTTAGAAACTTATTATGGAAATTTATCAAAAGCAATTTCTGAGACTGGAAAAGATACGCGAATTTCTGACTTTAACTTCAGTTCAACAAAAAAATAAATTATAAAACCATGGGGCCGAAAATTATTTTAGGATTACCCTATTGAATTGTTGATGTTTTATAAAATTGAATGATTGAAATTTTTTACTCTACAGTTGCTTTACAAAAATGATTTTTAATTAACTGGCTAGGCCATGCTGGTAATTTGAAGTTCTAAGTATATAATCGTGCAAATTTGTAAATATTGGTTGTGTAAGCTTGCTTATACTCCATATAAACTTAAAGCTTTCGAGAAATGGTTCGCCATAACTTATAAGAAATGAAAAATAAAATTCAAAAAAAACAAATAAAAACCAGACGTTATAATGCAACCTGCGAGGAATGATTCTAAATGAGTAATATCATTTATGAATAGCAATATTATATCTTTAGGATAACTTATTGCGGGTCTATGATGTTGTTTAATTTTCATGATTTTCTTGGGTTCCGTTTATTAATCATTGCCATTTACTTACTCAATTGAGCATGCAGATTGCTATTGATTTTATCGGTATAAAATTCATCGTTATTGTGAAATAATTAAGTATTGAAATCTGGGAAGCCTAAACACATCTGTAATGTTTCCACTGCAATTTTCCGCTCCAATTATGTCCTGCATAAAATAACATCCCTGGTTGACGACTTATGGTGCAGAATTTAGATGCACTCATTTCTCGATTAGATAGAAGTTTGATATAATTTTGATTCATCGATTACGTTAATCATACAGTCACTACGCAACGCAACGAATGTGTGCGATTTTCATGATTCAATTTGTGTTTTACCAAAAATTCGATGCATCTCAGTATAAATCAGTAACAACTATATAATTCACTATATTAATGTAGAGTTCAATAAACTTAATAAGGGAATTTTGTTCAAAATTACACATTTAATGATTGTAGCTTTCTGATAACATTTATTTTCTTAAAAGTTGTATTTTAATAACCGTTAAAGTCTAGAAATACACAATATTTACTATGGCATTCTGCGAAAGTGTAAGTTAACGTAATTTTTTGTATATCCTTGCTGACCTGACAATGCTTTTAAAGCTGAAGGGGTCACTCTGTGCTGAGAATACACTGCGTGAACAGGTTGCTAATAACCCGGTTGTTAATTTTGCTGTCCGGCATGGCTTTGTTGCCCTTTGATGCCCGGGCATTAAGCCCGGCGGACCGGGATACGTTAATTCAACAACAGCAACAACGGCTTGAACAAAACCAGCAGCAACGTGATGAGTTGATACGGACTCTGCAGCCTTCCCCCTCCACATCTTCGTCACCTGTTTCCGCGACCGGTCCCTGTTTTACACTGAATCGCATTAACATTGACAGAGCCACGTTACTCCCGGTTAACACCCGGGCACACCTTGTTGCACCGTATCTGAACCGGTGTCTGGGGATGCCACAAATCAACCAACTGGTCAGTGATGTCTCCGACTGGTATATCCACCGTGGCTACATCACCAGTCGGGCGTTTCTTTCCGAACAGAACCTCTCTTCCGGCCAGTTAATTATCTCCGTGATGGAAGGGCGTCTGCAGCAGATCCGCCTCGCGGATACGCCTGCACGTACCCTCAGCATGGCGTTTCCCGGGCTTGAGGGGCATATTCTTAATCTGCGCGATATCGAACAGGGTATGGAGCAAATCAACCGGGTGCGCAGCCAGCCGGTACAGATTGAGATTTTACCGGGTGATAAACCCGGCTATTCCATTGTCATCCTGACGGCTACGCCAGAATTTCCACTAAATGCCTCAGTAAATTTCGATAACAGCGGCCAGAAAAGTACCGGTACCGGTCAGGTCAATGGCTCACTTACTGGCAACAATCTGCTGGGGCTGGCTGACAGATGGCTGGTCAGCGGCGGGCGCAGCAGCGATTTTTCATCGTCACACGACGCGCAAAATGTCCAGGCCGCGGTGAGCCTGCCTTACGGTTACAACCTGTTTGATTACAGCTATAGCTGGAGTCATTACCTCAGCACTATCAATAAAAACGGTTATAACTGGGCTTCGACCGGCGACAGCGTGACCCACCGTTTAACTGCCTCCCGTGTTTTGTTCCGCAATGGCGATATCAAAACCGGGGCGTCAGTCGGCCTGACTCATCAAATCAGCAACAACTACCTTAACGATGCAAAACTCGACAGCAGCAGCCGCACGTTCAGCAGTCTGTTGTTTGGGGTGAACCACACGCAAAAAATGCTCGGTGGTGTTGCCACGCTGAACCCGACATTCAGCCACGGCGTGCCCTGGCTGGGGGCCGAAGACGATCACGGCAAAAACAGCGCGCTGCCTAAAGCCGAATTTAAAAAATGGAGCGTCAACGGCAGCTTCCAGCTCCCGGTGGTGAACGATTTATGGTGGCTCACCAGCGTATACGGACAATGGTCGCCGGATCGGCTCTACGGCAGCGAACGCCTGACCATCGGTGGCGAAAGCTCCGTGCGCGGCTTCAAAGAGCAGTATCTCTCCGGCGACAACGGCGGCTACTGGCGCAACGAACTCAACTACACCCTGTTCACCTTGCCGTTTATTGGCCAGGTCAGCAGTGTGGTCGCCCTCGACGGCGGCTGGCTGCAAAAAGATGGCAGCGATCCGTGGGCGTCCGGCACGTTGTGGGGCGCAGCGGTGGGGCTGTCGGGCACCAGTCGTTATTACGCCAGCCAGTTTACCGTTGGCACACCTGTGAAATATCCGGACTGGCTGGCACCTGACCACGTCAGCATTTATTACCGCCTCACCTTTGTGCTTTAAGGGAAATGATGATGGAAAATCAACAGCTACCGGTCCACTTTGTCAAGCGCCAGCTCAGCTATTTAATCTGTATTCTGCTGGCCGGGCAGCCGGTCTTTCCGGTGTTTGCTGCACCGACGCCAGCGAACAATGCCACACAGATGGACCAGGCCGGTAACGGCGTGCCGGTGGTGAACATCGCCACGCCGAACGGGGCGGGGATTTCCCATAATCAGTTCCAGGATTACAACGTCGGAAAAGAGGGGATTATCCTCAACAACGCCACCGGGCAGCTTAATTCCACCCAGCTAGGGGGGCTCATTCAGAACAACCCCAGTCTGAAAGCAGGCCAGGAAGCACGCGGTATCATCAACGAAGTGACGGGTGCCAACCGCTCACAGCTTCAGGGCTACACCGAAGTGGCGGGCAAAGCGGCGAACGTGATGGTCGCCAACCCGTACGGCATCACCTGTAACGGCTGTGGTTTTATCAATACTCCAAATGCGACGCTCACCACCGGTAAACCTGTCTTTGACGCCAGCGGCAATTTACAGGCGCTGGACGTGAAAAAAGGCAGCATCACTGTCGAGGGGGAGGGGCTTGATGCCAGCAGCAGCGATGCGCTGTCGATAATTTCCCGTGCAACCGAAGTGAACGCCGCCATTCATGCCAAAGATTTGAAAGTGATTGCCGGGGCCAACCGTGTTGGCACCGACGGCAGCGTGCAGGCGCAGCAGGGTGTAGGTAACGCCCCCACGGTGGCGGTGGATACCGGCGCGCTGGGCGGAATGTATGCCAACCGCATTCACCTGGTGTCCAGCGATAAAGGCGTAGGGGTCAACCTCGGTAACCTGAATGCGCGGCAAGGGGACATCACCCTGGATGCCAGCGGGCGGCTGGCGGTCAAAAACAGCCTCGCCAGCGGCAGTACCGTGGTGAAGGGAGAGAGCATCACGCTCAGTGGTGAGCACAAAGCCAGCGGTGCGCTGAGTGTCAGCGCACAGAATGATATCTCGGTATCCGGTGCGAAACTGGCCAGTGACGGTGGGATGACGCTGAAAGGCAACGGGCAACTGATACTGAGTGACAGTACGCTGACCACCGGAGGCAGTCTCGGTGTGGAGACCCGTGATTTTGCGCAGGACAGTCACAGCCGGGCCGATGCCGCGGGCAATATCAGCCTGTCACTATCCGGCAGCGGTAGCACGCAGGGGCAGCTTGTTGCGGGGAATGATGTTGTTCTGAATGCTGGCTCACTGGACAACAGCGGTTCATTGATAAGCCAGGGGAGCCAGCAGCTTCATACTCAGCGCCTGACGAACAGCGGCATACTGCAGAGCCAGCATAATTTGTTGCTGGAGGGCGGCGTGTTCAGTAACACCGGGCAGATGGCGAGTGGCGGAACGTTTGACCTTTACGGCACCGCGCTTGAACAGAATGGCACCCTGAGTGCCGCAGGTCAGGCGAGCCTCACCGTCAGCGGCGTCTTCACCAGTGGCGAACACGCACAAACGCTCAGTGATAATACCCTTCAGGTGACGGCCGGGAGCTTGCAACAGAACGGGACATTATCCGCTCAGGCCGGTCTGACGCTCAGCAGTGGCACGCTGCTGAATACCGGAGACCATTCGGTCACCACCACCCGGGGTAACCTGTCCCTTGAGGCTGATAATGCTTCACTGGGGGGCGAAATGACCGCGCATGGCAGCCTTGACCTGCAAGCCGGGCAGTTTGTCAGCCGCACCGGTGCGCAGGTACAGAGTGAAAATGACCTCAGTATCCGGGCCCGGGAGGCCACCCTTGACGGGACACAGGTGGCGAAGGGAGCGCTGAAGGTCACTGCGTCGCATGTGACTCACAACGGGAAAAGTAATGCGACCGCCATCACGTTTGACGCTGAAAATATCAGTAACGGCGGGACGCTGGTTGCGCCCGCGCTCTCTCTGGTCAGTCATACCCTGACGAACGTAGGACTGATGCAGGGGCAGGATATCACGCTGAAGGCGCATGACTGGGATAACGGGGGCGTCACGACCGCGCAGGGCGCACTGGATGTCGCCCTCACCGGGACGCTGACGAACAGTGGAACGGTGCAGAGCCAGCAGGATGCGACGCTGACGACAGGCTCTGTCACCTCCACAGGTAAACTCGCGGCTGAACACCTGCAGGTGACAACACAGCATCTGGATAACAACGGGCTGCTGCAGGGCAACAGCAGCCTTCAGCTTTCCGCTCCGGCACTGATTAACCGGGCTAACGGACAGGTGGTGAGTGGTGCAGCCCTGACGCTTGTCCTGCAGAGTCTGAATAATGCCGGTTTGCTTCAGGTGGATGATCTGCTGACGCTGACCGGTGACCAGATGGTGAATAGCGGCGACATCACGGCAAACGCCATGAACCTGACGCTCAGCGGACCCTTTGCAAACCAGTCCGGTGGGCGGTTGCTGGCGCAGAAGGCAGCCACGTTCACCGGCGGGCTGGATAATGACGGAATTATGGCGGGCGATGACCTGGTGTTTACCGGTGATGCACTGACCAACAGCGGTACTGTGCAGGGGAAAAACAGTCTTACTTTCAACACCCGCGGGCTCAGTAACCCGGGGCAGATACTGAGCGGCGGCAGTCTGAGTGTGACGCAGGGGGCACTGGTGAACGCCGGGACGTTGCAGGGAGACACGCTGGCACTGACGGCCGACAGCCTGACGAACACCGGCACCCTTTACGGGGTGAACGGCATCAGCGGCACCTTCAGTGGCGCGGTGACAAATGACGGACAAATCCGCAGTCAGAAAGCCATCACGCTGGGGGCGGGCAGCCTTCGTAACACCGGTAAAATCCTCGGGCAAAGCCTGTCACTTCAGACCACCACACTGACCAGCGACGGTCTGTTGCAGGGCAGCGACGGGCTGAATATTCAGGCCAGGGATGTCACGGTGGGGTCTGCCGGGCAGGCGCTGACCGGAGGTCTGCTGACGCTCGATGCCGGACAGCTGGCGAACGACGGTCTGTTACAGGGGGCACAGGACCGGATCAGTGCAGACAACTGGCGTAACAGAGGGGCGGTTGTTGCCACGGGGGATGTCAACGTCAGTGTCGACGACACGCTCACCAACAGTGGCGATATCCTCAGTAAAGGGGGCGCGACTGTGCAGGCCAGGATGCTGGCGAACGACGGGTCACTGCTCAGTGAAGGCGATATGACGCTGGATGGCACCACGCTGAACAACCGCCACACGATTCAGGGCGACACGCTCACCCTCCATCAGCCGGATGTCACCAATCAGGGAACCCTGGTGGGACTCAACGCACTGACCTTCGCGGCAAGGATAGCGATGGCAACACCGCAACGTACTTTAATCAATATGGCCAGCGGGCAGTTGCTAACCCGCGGAACCCTGACGCTTGATGGTGGTGATTTCACCAGTCACGGCAGCTGGCAGGGGCAGCGTATCCTGCTGACGGGCAACCAGCTTGAGAATGACGGCGCGATACAGAGTGCCGGTGACCTGAGCCTGACGCTCAGCGATACGCTGAACGCGGCTGCGGGCAGCAAAATCACCGCGAACGGGAGTGCAGCCCTGCAGGCGCTGAGCCTGACCAATAACGGACAGTGGACAGCGCAGAGCCTCTCCATCAAGGGTTCCACCCTGAATAATAACGGTGACATCAGTGGCGTGAACGGCCTTGCCCTCACGCTTGATGGCACGTTTACGCAGCAACAGGATAAAACGTTGCTGACGGGTGGGATGCTGACACTGCATTCTGCTTCGGTCAGCAACCTGGGCCGTATACAGGGAAACGAGACGCATATCACCAGCGGGGCGCTGGACAATCAGGGGCGGATCCAGGGACGTGACGGTCTGACGCTGATGCTGAACGGGGCGCTGACTAACCGGGCAACAGGCGTTGTGCTCAGCCAGAATGCGCTGAACATCACCGCACCGGATGTGATGAACGACGGGATACTGCAGGGAGAAACCGCCTCACGTATTGATGCGTCAGGTACTGTCCGCAATGACGGCAGGCTGTTGTTTGCCGGTGACCTGGCGCTGAATACGACAACGTTCACCAACAGCAACTGGATTCAGGCGACAAACCTGCAGCTGAATGCTGCACAGGCTACCAACAGCGGAACGCTGCTGGCAGACCAGCAGGCGAGCCTGACCGGCAATCAGTTCACCAACACGGGGATGGTGGAAGCCGGGGGGCTTTTGTCGGATTATCAGACGCTGACCAACAGCGGGACACTCCTGGGTCATCAACAACTTACTGTCACGGCAGACCAGGCCACAGTGGAGACCGCCGGGAACCTGTTCAGCGGGGGCGATATATTGCTGAACGTCACCGGGTTTGACGCACCGGGGAAAGTGGTGGCCCTGGGCAATCTGACGGTTAACCTGGTGAATGCCTTTATTGCCCGCAACGTCATGGCGGCCGGAAAGGTGCTGGCCCTGACCAGCAAGGGGGACATCAGCAATCAGAGCGTGATGCAGGGCCAGGGACTGAACATTCATGCCGGGGGCGCGTTCAGCAATGACGGGCAGCTCACGGCCGGTCAGGGGGCCAGCGATATCACGGGCAGCCACATCGCAATGAATGCGGCAGGCAGCCTGCAGTCCGGCGGGGATGTGACCCTGACCAGTGCCGGTGATTTGACCGTGGACGGATTTACCGGCACGGGTGGCAGTCTGACGCTGAATGCCATCGGGAAAATTGTCAATACCGCGCTGTTGTATGCCGGGAACAATCTCACTCTGTATGGCAACAGTATCAGAAATAACCGTGGTGATATTCTGGCCGGGAACAACCTGGTGATGCAGAAAGATGCTGCCGGGACGGCGAACACCGAAATTATTAATACGTCCGGCACCATCGAAACGCAGAAGGGCGATATCACCCTCAGGACGGCGCATTTGCTGAATGAGCGGGAAGGACTCAACGCGACACAGAGCACCGTCAGCAACCCTGCGGCTATTCCGGGGCTGGGGAATGCCACAATAACGGTCCCGGTGAATCTTTTACCGGATGGCAGTTACGGTGTCTGGGCTCGCAAGGGCTCCGGAGAGGAAGGACCGTGCGGGACACACAGCGCGTGTAATCATTATAAATTTATTCGCTACACCTATGCACCCTTTGCGAATACGGCGGAGCAGAAGTTTGTTACAGGCCAGACGGTAACCCTTATTACCAGCACGGGGGGCGCAGCCCGAATGGCTGCGGGTCACGATCTCGTGATCCACGCTGATACACTGGATAATGTTGCCAGTCATCTCCTTGCGACCGGTGATATTGCCTTGTCGGGGAATAAACTGAGCAACCAGAGCTGGCAGGCGGGAACGTTAACTGACTATCTAGTTTATCAGTATCAGTACGATAAAAACGCCAGCCCCTATGCGACCAGTGCCGCGAATGATACACCTGCTGTGGATGGATATCGGCTCTCTCTCCCGGATGCGAATGCCGGAATAACCTATCAGCTCGTGGGTCATGATTCTGCACAGGTGGCGGGTGATAATTACCGTTCTGTCATTCAGGCGGGGGGGAATGTCAGTGCAAACTTCACTCAGGATATCAGCAATACAACCACAACGGCGAATACGGGAGGCATCACCGGTACGCTTTCAGCGCCGTCCCTGAATACCCTCAGCAACCAGAGCATCGGCAGTGGCGTATCGAAACAGCGTCTTTTCGGTGCAGATCAGATAACGGTCGGCTCCCCGCAATGGCAGGACCAGTTGCAGAATGCCCTGCAGCAAATTAACGGCGGCGAAAGCCTTGAAAGTAACTCAGCAGCGGTAAGCAGTCTGGATAGCTATGTGGCCGGAGGAAAAGGCAGCACCCGTCTTGATGCTTCCGTTTCGCTTTCCCGTGCTGATGCGCAGGGCGCGGTCTCTGTCACGGCTGAGAGTCATCAGGGGACGCGTGTTGATACCAGCGCTTATCCGTTGCCACAGGGCCAGAATGGCTATTTTGTGACGGCAACTGACCCGAAAAGTCCGTACCTGATTGTCACCAACCCGAAACTGGACGGGCTGGGCCAGCTTGATCCGTCGCTGTTTGGTGAGCTTAGTACGCTGCTCGGCAACAAGCCGGGCGACGCCCCGCGTGAAACTCACGCGACTTACACCGACCAGAATCAATTCCTGGGCTCGGCTTACTTTATGGACCGGCTCGACCTGCACCCGGAATACGACTACCGGTTCCTGGGGGATGCGGCGTTCGACACCCGCTACGTCAGCAATTTCATTCTTAACCAGACCGGCAGCCGTTACATCAACGGTATTGGCTCAGACCTGGCGCAGATGCAGTACCTGATGGACAACGCTGCTGATGCGCAGAAGTCGCTGGGGCTGATATCGGGTATCGCCCTGACGGCGGAACAAATCGCCGCCCTTGACCACAGCATGTTGTGGTGGGAAGCCGTCACCATTAATGGTGAAACGGTGATGGTGCCGAAAGTCTACCTCTCCCCCAACGATGTCACGGTCCGTCAGGGGAGTGTGATTGGCGGAAATAATGTCCAGCTGGCGGGCGGCACGGTGACCAACGATGGCAGTACCGTGACGGCACAAAACAGTCTCAGTCTCAACAGTGATAACAGCATCAGTAATCTGAATCGCAGTCTGATGAATGCCGGTGGCAACCTTCAGCTTGATGCGGTGGGTGACATTAATAACGTCGGCTCCGTCATCAGCGGTAAAACGGTTGCGCTGGAAAGCACTGACGGCAGCATTACCAACCTCACGCTGGCGGATACCTTCAGCCTGGATACCCACGGTAGCGACGGACAGGTCTCCCTGGCGCATACCTCACCGGGTGAAACAGGGACCATCCGCGCTCAGGACGATATGAGCCTGAGCGCCGGGAAGAACATCAGTATTACCGGGGCGGATGTGGCAGCAGGAGGCAACCTGCTGCTGAAGGCCTGGGGTGATATTGCCGTGACCGCAAACCAGGTTACCGACCACTACAGCCAGTCAGGGTTCCACAGACAGGCGGCGACAGACCACACGACAACAGGGAATGCAGGCAGCACTCTCACCGCAGGAGGCAACCTGGACATACAGGCAGGCCACGATATCACCGCGCAGGCCAGTGCCCTGAGTGCCGGGAATAATACGACGCTTGCCGCAGGCAACGACCTTAACCTGAACGCTGCGCAAACCGGCGAGCAGAGCCGGAGGGGTAACAGTGAGACCCACAGCAGCGGCACTGAGCGCACCACGGTCTCCGCGGGTGGCGATATTGCCCTCGCCGCGGGTCAGGACATCAACAGCCAGGCTGCAGGGCTGGCCGCAGAAGGCGATGTCACCCTGCAGGCCGGACGGGATATCAATCTGCTGGCAGCAGAAAGTACCACAGGTGACAGCAGCCACAGCAAAAACAAGCAAACCATTCATGAATCGGTACGCCAGCAGGGGACGGAAATTGCCAGCGGCGGGGACACCACCATCACCGCCGGACGTGATGTGAACAGTGAGGCGGCGCAGGTGACCGCCAGCGGGGATATCGGCGTGGCTGCCGGTCATGACATCAGTCTGTCAACGGCGACGGAAAGTGATTACGCCTACCAGGAAGAGACGAAAACCCACAAAGGGCTGTTCTCAAAAACCACCACCCACACCATAAAAGAAGACGCCTCCACCCGTGAGGCGGGCTCCTTACTGAGCGGGAATAACGTTACCCTGCAGGCCGGTCATGACCTGACCGTGGAAGGCTCTGCGGTTGCCGGTGACGCTGCAGTCAGCCTCAGTGCAAAAAACAATGTCGCTGTTGTCGCGGCAACCGATACGGATTCCACTTACCGGCTGGAAGAGCGGCACAAAAGCGGCCTGATGGGCACCGGGGGAATCGGCATCACCGTCGGCAGCAACCGGTCCCGACACGAAGTGAATGATAATGGCACCACGCAAAGTCAGAGTGTCAGCACCGTGGGGTCAACGGAGGGGAACCTCAGCATCACCGCCGGTGGTCAGGTGCATGCCGGTGGCGCTGACCTGATTGCCGGACATAATCTGTCGGTCAGCGGGGACAGTGTCATTATCGAACCCGGTCATGACCGGCGCACCCGTGATGAAAAAACGGAGCAGAAACAAAGTGGTATGACGCTGGCGCTGTCCGGTGCGGCCGGAGAGGCGATTAACCAGGCCGTCAGTGCCGCACAGGCGGCGAAAAGCCAGAGTGACGGACGTCTCGCGGCCCTGCAGGCGACGAAATCGGTACTGTCAGGTATCCAGGCAAATCTGAGTCAGCAACAGGGGCAGGTCTCCGGGGACCCGAATGACGGTATCGGTATCAGCCTCTCGCTCAGTACCCAGAAATCACAGTCGCAGTCGCACCAGGCATCAGATGCGGTCAGCGGTTCAACGCTTACGGCAGGCCATGATTTATCCGTCACGGCCACAGGCACGGGAGCCGGTACAGACAGTGGCGATATCGGGATTGCCGGCAGCCAGCTGAAAGCCGCCGGCGACACTACCCTGAACGCACAGCGCGACCTGCTGTTAAGTGGTGCCGCAAACACCCAACAGACCACCGGTAAAAACAGCAGCAGCGGGGGTGCGGTGGGGATAAGTTTCGGTGTGGGCCACGGCAGTGGCGGGCTGAGCATCTTTGCCAGCGGTAACGCCGCTAAGGGGAACGAAAAGGGCAACGGGACACAGTGGAGTGAGACCACCGTGGACAGCGGCGGGACGGTGGCCATGACCAGCGGACGCGACACCACGCTGACGGGCGCACAGGTCAGCGGACAGAAGGTCACCGCGGATGTCGGACGGGACCTGACGCTGACCAGCCAGCAGGACAGTGACCGCTACAATGCGCAGCAACAGAGTGTCAGCGGCGGGGCCAGTTTCACCTTTGGCTCGATGACCGCCTCCGGAGGGCTCAGTGTCAGCCAGGATAAAACCCGCAGCAACTACGACAGCGTGCAGGAGCAGACCGGCATTTATGCCGGGAAGGGCGGTTTTGATATCTTCACCGGCAACCATACGCAGCTGAACGGTGCGGTGATAGCCAGTACCGCCACGGCGGATAAAAACAGCCTTGATACCGGTACGCTGGGCTTTAACGATATACATAACCAGGCGGATTATAAAACTCAGCATATCGGGGTGAGTGTCGGGGCTGGCTCAGGCATGACCGGGGGGATGGCGGCGATGCAGGCGGGCCAGAATCTGGCCAGTAATCTGCTGGCAGGGATGAACAGCAGCGGGCATGCAGAGGGAACCACGCAGGCGGCGGTCGCTGACGGCAATATCACCGTCCGGGACACCGCCCGTCAGCAGCAGGATGTGGCAGACCTCAGTCGTGACACCGAACATGCCAATGACACTATCAGCCCGATATTTGATAAGGAGAAAGAGCAGCAGCGTCTGCAGACTGTGCAGCTTATCAGTGACATCAGCGGGCAGGTGACGAATATCTACCGTACACAGGGTGACATTGACGGACTGAAGGCGGCGAAGGACTCTGGCGAAGTGACTCCCCCCGGCCCGGGTGCGTCAGCAAAAGAGCAGGCTGATTATCTTGATGCGTTGCGCAGCACGCCGCAGTATGAGGAGGCAGTGAAGCACAACGGTATTGGCAGCGACAGTCAGAAGGCCGTGCAGGCGGTGACGGGGGTTCTGACGGGACTGGCAGGGGGTAACCTGCAGGCGGCAGTAGCCGGTGGCATGAACCCGTATGTTGCGGAGCAAATCAAGCATTACACCGGCGATAATGTGGCGGTTAACGCCCTGGCCCATGCGGTGTGGGGCGGGATTGCGGCGGAGATGGCAGGTAACGATGCGACGGCGGGAGCGGTCGGAGCGGCGGGCGGGGAGCTTGCCACGCGCTACATTGCTGAGCATTATTACGGAGCGGACACGGAAGAAAAACGGGCAAATCTGAGCGAGCGTGACAAGCAGGAGCTGAGTCTGCTGGGCACGCTGGCGGCGGGACTGGCGGGTGGGGTGGCAGGAGACAGTTCATCGTCAGCAAGTGCCGGTGCACAGGCCGGTAAGAATGCGATTGAGAATAATGCGCTCAGCGAAGCTGCTGATTATCTGGCAACGGGTAAAAAGCCGGAGGACAGATATAAAGACGCACAGCAGCAACTGAAAGATGCTGTTGACGAATTTAAGGCGAAGAACTGCGCCGGACTGAGCGCTGAAGCCTGCGGTGCTAAAATGGATGCGCACCGTGATGAACTGCTGGCTGGTTTGGCGGATGCAGGAAGTGATTTTATCCCTGTTTACGGTGATATTAAGAGCTTTGCGGAAGCGGACAGTGCGCTGGGTTATCTGGCGGCCGTTGTCGGTATTTTGCCCGGTCTGGGTGATGAAGCTGGCGCTCTGCTCAAGGGGGCAGATAAAGCCCTCAAAGGTGGCGATCTTGAGGCTGCATCTAAACTGATCGCGAGAGCTGGCGATGATATTAGTTCTGCGAAATACTTTGGTCAGGAAAGAAAATTCTGGTCAGCAGAGCCAGTTGAATTTAGTGGTAACAAAGTCTATCAACGTAATGACTTGTTTGATCCTCAGCAGGTATCATCTTGGAAAGAAAAGGGTCAAACGGTGACGGGAACGAATGTTGAGAGAATGGCATCAGGAAGAGCTCCTATCGGCACAGACGGTAAATCTGTGAATTTGCATCATATGACACAAAGCCAGAATGGGCCAATTGCTGAAGTTACTCAGTCATTCCACCAGGAAAATAGTTCAGTTATTCACATTAATCCAAACACAACTCCATCAGGAATAAATAGACCAGTGTTTGACAAGTGGAAAAGCCAATACTGGCAACAGCGTGCCGCAGGCTATGGTAAATAATCTATGAATAATATTACGTTATCAGATGTTGCTGATTCAATCAGCAAGCATAGTGAAGTAGTTGATTTTGGGAATGCTGAAAATGCTGTTGATAGTACATGGATTGAACAGGCTGAGAAGATATTAGGGCTGCCATTAACTTCATCCTATAAAATGTTTTTAAAGGAGTATGTTGGTGGTGAGATCGGTGGAGAAGAAATTTACAGTATTTATGGTATGGATTTTGACACTGTTTGTGGTGGTGATATTGTTTATCAGTATTTAACTGATGTGAAAAATGGTGTGGCAAAACCAAATCAATTAGTTGTCAGTGAGACTGATTTTGGAGAGGTATTTTATTTTGATTACTCACAATTTAAAAATGGAGAGTGCCCAATACTTCAACGACTACCATCAGGAAGTTCATGCCATTATGCGGATAACTTCTATGAGTTTTTATGCAAGCGAATAGAAGTTCATTCTAATTGATTTTTTAAATTTGTCATATCCCGCGCTTAGTTTGAGCTGGCCCCATAGAGTTGGACGGTTTACATCAGGCGGTTATCTGGGCCAGGGTGCGGTACTCTACCGGACTCAGGTCTTTTAGTTTCTGTTTTATTCTTTCATGATTGTAATAGTAGATATATCGTAAGCGTACAGCGTGAAACGTCTGGTCATAATCTGAAGCATCCGACAAAGTGGTGTCCACCAAATAAGTAGTGGGAACCAAAGTGTCAGATATGCAGAAAAAAGGCGGGAAGAACGAGGTGGAGAATAACGCGCTCAGCCCGGATGAAGAAGAAAAAGAGCGTGAACATGGTGCTCTGGACATTAAACTTCCGACATTAGATTTCGGGGCTGGAGCACTACGGGATGAGCACGGTAATCCAATCCCGGGAACGGCAGGCGTAGGGGGGGGGCCGTGCCGATTGGTGGTAAATCTATTACTGAGCATATGGTCGTTTCTTCAGGTAAGGCACCTAAAACGTCGATACCAAATTCAGTTTATGAAGTATCGCAAGCTGACGGGACGAAAAGTATTACTTATTATGATGATAAAGGCCGGATGTTTTCTCGTGAAGATTATGGGCAGCAAAGAACTCATGGTGCTTTAGGCTATGATGCTAATGGTAAGGTTCCTCCACATGAACATAAAACCACATACAATGAAAGAGGCTTTAAAGATAAATATTATTATAGAGATGTAGTGAGCCTATTTCTACGTCTTTACGTGTGAAGGATTTCTCTCATTTCAAGCAATTTCCGCTAATGGAAGAGCTGAAAGCGTTGCTCGAAGTGAAAAATGGGTTTTATGGTTTTGAGTCGGCTTTGCATTTAAACCCATTTGAAACTGTCGGTGACGACATAGGTTTACTTAATTGGAATAAATATACCCTATGGATCAGTGCCTATAAAGGTTTGGCATCGGATGGATTTTACTTCGCTGAGGATTTATTTGGCAGCCAGTTTTGTATGAAAGCCGATGGGGTTTATTTATTCGATCCAGAAGTTGCCTCTAGTGAGAAAATTGCTAAAAGCATAAATGAATGGTGCAGCCTTATACTAAAGGATTACGATTTTTTAACTGGGTACACGCTTGCCCATGCATGGCAAAAAAAGAATGGGAAAATACCTATAGGTTACAGATTAATACCTAAAATACCATTTGTTTTAGGTGGAGGCTTTGAGGTTGATAATTTATATATGGAAAGATCGCATGTAGCTTTGAATGCAAGGGCAAACATTGCACTGCAAATAAAAGACCTACCTGATGGTTCTTGTATTAACATGAAATTTTCCTGATGGAAAATGAGATGAATAGGCGGCGATAGCCGGTGGCATGAACCCGTATGTTGCGGAGCAAATCAAGCATTACACCGGCGATAATGTGGCGGTTAACGCCCTGGCCCATGCGGTGTGGGGCGGGATTGCGGCGGAGATGGCGGGTAACGATGCGACGGCGGGAGCGGTCGGTGCGGCGGGCGGGGAGCTTGCCACGCGTTACATTGCTGAGCATTATTACGGAGCGGACACGGAAGAGAAACGGACAAATCTGAGCGAGCATGACAAGCAGGAGCTGAGTCTGCTGGGCACGCTGGCCGCTGGTCTGGCGGGCGGGGTGGCAGGAGACAGCACATCGTCAGCAATTGCCGGTGCACAGGCCGGTAAGAATTCGATTGAGAATAACGCAATGTCCGGGCTTGTGCCCCCTCGCATACAGCAGGATGCTTCTCTGGCGTTTGATCCGAGTCAACAAGGTAAAGGTACTGAAGAAATTGGGAATGCAATTGAGGTATCACACATGGGGCCTTCATGGGGAACTGAAGGTAAAGTTCACCCAACAGGGCAGGTTAGTGGTGATTTGTCTGCAGGTGTAGGATATACATTGGCTGGCACCATCGATGATAACCATTTGTCTGTTAGTAGTGGGAGTATGTATGGTATTGGTGATCATGCAGGGGCTTCAATAGGGTTGTCATTTGGCCCTTATTTTCCTGGCGTTATTGGCCATACTAATCATGATTATTCGTTTAATGCAGGTGCAGGGGTTGCATCATTTGGTTTAACTGGAAACAAGGATGGTATCGGGTTTTCCTTTGGAGTAGGACCATCCTGGGGGGTTAGCGCTACAGAAATTCGTGGTGTTGATGTAAATGGTACTTCTACGGATGAGATTTATAGCCATGATTTTAAATGATCTTCATGATGTGATTCCTTTAGCTTTATTAGTGCTTTGTATGTTCATTTTTTTGTTTCTTTTGTTTTTTTTATATATAAAGAATTAGGCGGAGTGAAGGTCGGAAGAGATTCGTTTTTATTCTTTGATTACATGTTTTTTAGCTCCGGCTGGAGAGCTAATCTTCCAGCTTTTGTAATATTATTAACTCTACTTCTTGGTAATTTAATTGATTACAAAAGAGTGGGTGATGTTAACAATGTTTATATAAATAGCATTGGTATTCTTGCTATGATTTTTCTATTTATTCATTGTCGTTTTTTTCTGACATAGTTTATAGTAACCAGAACATAAAATTCATAAAAGAGTTGTTATTTAATTTTAATGTTCGACCACAGTTTATAATGCTGTGGTTATCCAGAGTATGTTATATCGCCTTAATAATATTCACATATAGAAGTTAACAATAATTCAATATTCAAATATTAAATTTAAGCAAGCAAGGAGAGTAAAGTGACGATTAAAAGGTAATTCCTCCAATTAGTAGAGCATATATTTTTCAATAAAGGCCCCGATGACTTTTTCGTGGAGTTCGACAGAGCGTGAAAAGCAGTTTGTTTTACGGGGGAGGCGTTTTGTTCGGGTGCGTAGCGTCAGGTTGTTTCGTTCAATGCGCTGAGTAAAAATTTTCCCCGTCAGATGCTTATTTTTCGGTACTTCTCTGGCATAACTGCCCCACTCATCGCTGGTTATCATGTCAATACTGAACGGAGCCAATAGCGCCAGTAGCTCCCGGCAGGTTTCATCCGTACGGGGACCGAAGGTGTAGGCCACCAAGCCGCCTGTTTTAGTATTATAAGCGTACCTGAACCAATGTTGCCGGGCTTTACTGCCAACAGAGCCCCATTGTTCATAAAGTTCGCAAATGAGGGCCACATCAGCATGGGTGACTGGCGAAGACGTTATTCGCTTCGGCGAGAGTTTTTTAGAGTGCGGATAACGGTATTGATGCCGATTTTCAGGACTCTTACGGTATCCCGAACGCCAGGGGCTGCACTCACTTGCCGTCTTGCTACAGCACGAACTATTTAGAGTAACCACTCAGATGGGCAGCGAGCTTGCCCATTTTTTGCTGAGTGTCTGCCGCGCGGATTTTCAGCAAAAAAATACACAATTTGTCTGCCTGACCTGATACGCTTAGGGCTCCTTAAAGAAGGGAAAGCGAGGGGCGGTAGCGTGCCAAAAAGAGAGAGTACTCATGGAAAATCCCGCCATCCTGTTACGCCGACTGAATCCTTACTATGCCCGCGCCATGGAAAGTGCCGCTTCGCTCTGCCAGACCCGCGCGCATGCGGAAATCCTGCCAGAACACTGGCTGCTGAAACTGCTGAAACTGCTGGAGCAGGGCGAAGGCGACCTGACCGTGCTGGTGCGCCGCTACGAATGGGATATGGACGCCCTGTGGCAGGATTTGCTCGGCTGGCTGGATACGCTGCCGCGCTCCGTACGCAATCGTCCACAGCTGGCAGACAGCATTCAGACGCTGATGCAGGAGGCGTGGATGCGGGCATCACTGGCAGGTAAAGAACACATCCGCAGTGTCCATCTGATGATGGCGCTGGTCGCTAAACCGAAACTGGTGCGCTGTGATGGCCTGTGGCCGATGCTGACGCTGGGTCAGATCCAGCTGGAGCGCCTGCGTCCGCTGCTCGATGCGCAGTCGGACGAACGTCCGGAGGTGCAGCAGGAAGCAGAACTCAGTCAGCGGGGCGGCGATGTTGAGATGGTCGGCCGTCCGGTCGGGGCTGAAATCTGCGAAGGTGAACTCAGCCCGGCGTTACAGAATGCGCTGGATAAACTCACCCTCGACGTCACCGCCAAAGCAAAAGAGGGCAAGATTGACCCGGTGTTTGGCCGTGATACCGCGACTCGCCAGATGGTCGATATCCTCTCGCGCCGTCGTAAAAACAACCCGATCCTGGTCGGCGAGCCGGACGTCGGCAAAACTGCCCTCGTGGAAGGCCTGGCACTGCGTATTACCGAAGGCAATGTACCGGAATCGCTGAAAACCGTCAGCCTGCGCACCCTCGACCTCGGCCGGGTGCGGGTGTGAAAGGCGAAATTGAACAGCGTCTAAAAAACGTGATTGATGCGGTACAACAGTCTCCGGTACCCATTCTGCTGTTTATCGACGAAGCGCACACCCTTATCGGGGCGGGCAACCAGGCGGGTGGCGCGGATGCGGCCAACCTGTTAAAACCGGCGCTGGCGCGTGACGAACGGCGCACCATCGCCGCCACCACCTGGAGCGAGTACAAGCAGTATTTTGAGCGCGATGCCGCCCTGGAGCGTCGTTTCCAGATGATCAATGTGGACGAGCCGGACGACGAGACCGCGCTGACCCTCGCAGACGTGCTGTACGGCGGTGAAAAATCCCTGATTACTATCAACCTGTCGGAGTACCAGGAGCCGCACACCGTCTCTCAGCTGAAGGGCTCGCCTCCGGGCTATGTCGGCTACGGCCAGGGCGGTATTCTGACTGAAGCGGTGCACAAGCGTCCATACAGCGTGGTGCTGCTTGATGAAGTGGAAAAAGCCCACCGCGATCTGATGAACCTGTTCTACCTGATGTTCGACCGCGGCTTCATGCGCGAAGGCGAAGGGCGTGAATGGGGGCCTCGTATTGTTGTGTGTATACCTGATTTTCATGTCAGATGATGGTGGAATTGAATCGTGGGGGCATTCAATGGAGGAGAGAGTGGTCTTGTATATTTTTGTTATCAAAAAAGTGATCAAGTCTGTATGTTTTCATACTAATGACATTTACAATGTCAAAATGAGACAGGGAGGGTTATGTATTTTAAGGATGAAAGCCTGTTTAGTTTTTTGTTTAGAACTCAATTGCTTTATGGTTGCTTAGATTTTTCCAATCTTATCACTTTTGGTGGCAGGATAAGGAATCACTTAAAAGGTCAGCAGGAACTTATACCTTTATATCAACGCATTAATGAAGTGTTATTAAACTCAATACTTAATGACTATGAACCTAAGCAAACTTCATTTTCACATCCATACAGTCATTTGACCATCGTTAAGGATTTTCTTCATTCAGGTTTTTCTCACAGGCATGAAAATCGTTGTGACTCATTAAGGTATTGTGACATGTGCATCGAAAAAAGTTACAGCTATTATGGGGTGAGTTATTTGAAACGTCAGTGGGGTATAACTAAGTATTGCGATGTTCATAAAAGGTCACTATCAGTCTTTCTCCCTGTATCATATGAAAATTCAGTTGAAAGCATGATTAAAATCGTGTCTGGGGTTCTGCCTCACCCCAAAAAAATCTACACATATCCCATGGCTGAATCATTATCTACTCGAGGGAAGGGAAAAGTCACCAGGCCTTTTTCATCCCTGTATATTAAGCCATGCGCATTATTGTTACTGCGTAAATGGATTTACTGGAATAAGAATGAGTTATTAACCATGCTTCCAAAAAGAATTGGTGATCCCTATAGTGTAGAACTATTAAAAGACATCTCTAAATACCCTGGCACGTATGTTGAACAAATATATAATAATCGCAATGATGATAACCTGCAGAGATTTAATGATTTCGTATCAGCGAACACAGTGATTACCATAGAGAAATATGGCATTATCCGTAAGGACAGTTTTAGATTCAAAGTAATGAAAGCCAGAAATATTCAGTGCCGATTTTCCATGAATAAAAAATTGTGTAATGGTTGTGAGATGTGGCATAAATCAGTAAAGTACAAATGAAGAGGTGAGTCACATAGGATTGTGATTTCATTTTATCAATCAGGGGGGAACTGAGCAGAGGGTGAACGTGGTGATGTTTTTATCTCAATCTGTTTTGGATGCAACGTTATTTAAAGAAATAAATAGTTCATGATGACTGCGGTATTGTTTACACCTTTCAGTAAACTATTGCCTGTCGTAGTATGTTTTTTGATTTATCAATCAGACGTGTCATTGATTTTGGTAGCGCTGACTGAGGGAGAAGGGGGGAGCCATGTTTTTCGCATGAGTGACTCTATCTCAGCTATAAATATTTTGGTATCACAAGAACGAATTTCATCATCATGTTGGTTTTTATCTTTTATTTCTAACTCTATTTCATCGGGTACGACGAAAAAACGCTGCAAACAGAATTTAAGAAATAATTTACGAGAAAGTAAAATATTGTCATTATGCTCATAAATGTAATGAAGAAATCGTAGTTTTTCAATCACGGCAGGTTCAGTGTCATTCTCCCATATACACCTGGCGAAATCATTTAGTGAAGCATCGAGTTTTGTTCTTCTTAAATGTTCAGCTTTACTAAGTTGCCTTTTTCTTGACAAAAGACTACCTGCATCATTACCCAGTACTTCTTTCCCATGTACCAGGTTAGAAAATAAAACGCTGGCATAGCATGCAAAATCAACGTCAATATTGTCACACGGTTCCCCTTCAGAAAATTGATCAGGGTAGAGTTCGACAGAAATGTGAGGGCTGGATGGCACTGGTCTGGGTAGTAACTTACAGCGGTGGCGGTAACAGACAGAGACACCTGGGATCTGATGCTCGCAATGCCAGTAGGGCACGCCATAATGCATCGCATCCTCTCTGGCGCATACAGGGCAGAAGTGAAGCTGCATCCTTTGAGAAGTGTGATTACCCGTAAGTTGATAAAACCATTGCAGACGTGCCGGAGGGCCGTTCAACTGACGCAATTCTTTTGCATAAACGGGCATTGCCCATACCCATAAAGGAAACAGAGTTTGTTCCAGCCACAGGCGCCTGGGATTTTCATGGTTAACATCAGCAATCTCTGTCAAATGCTGTGTCAGGAATGGATGAAATGATGATCTGGGTTCCAGCCCAAGTCTTCTTGTAAATTTTTGCACGGGATACCCGCTCACAGACAGGCTTCTGCATAGTCGGCTATGGAGGGTTTCATCAGGAAATGCTTTCAATAACATAGACCACCACGCTCTACCCGCACAGGACATCAGGTTTCAACGGAAGGATCGGTGCAAAGCAGATCGTAGTGTTTCAGCGCACTGTAACGACAATTGTTTTGCGAAAGAGCGCGGAACAGCAAAGCTTCGCATCGTTCTGCCAGGATAGCCTCAGTTTGCGCAGTATAGTTATTTAACTCCTCAGCAAATTCCTCGTGCTGGGGGCGTTGTAAATCACCTGTAACAGTGAATGATTTATGGACCGATTTAACGAGTCGGGGCTTAGCCATCGTACGTTGTGCCGGGGTGATATCTTGTTTTTCCCGTATGCTGGTTATTTCCTCAGAAGCAGATAATTCTGGCTGTTCTTCAGCGCAGATAAGCGCATCCGTAACAATAAATTCGTCTGACCGGCTGGTTAAAACGGATTCGGAAAGACTTAACAACGCAGGTGTGATTATTTCATTACCAGTGCCAATAATTTTTAATTGTGCAGTCACAAATAATCGTTGAGCTATCGCCAGATTTCCTTTCGACAGCTTATGCATTTGAATGTTGAGCTCATCAGTAAGCGGGGTAAAGGCATTAGTCCATTGATATCGCCAGAGATATTGTATGAAAGATTGCCAGTCTGAGGTCTGGTATGCGAGCGGATGGAGGCGCATGAAACCTGCAGTTTCTGCACGTCTTGCGAAACGTAACCGTTGTCGCATTTTGTCTTCAAATTCAGGGTTCCCGCAAAAAATTAGCGGCACGCCTAATGTATCGACAATTTCATGAAGAAAATTGATAAGCTGCTCATCCCCGTTTGTGCGGGTCAGCCTTTGCATTTCATCAATTACCAGCACTCCAATGAAGGATGTCTTAATTTTCTGAGCTATGAGCCGGAGTAAGGTTCCGCTGCGTGATGGAGGGGGTGTTCGCTCGAATCCAAGGGCATCATCAATGACAGCAAGTAAGGTTTCAGTCAAATCACGTGCTTTCGAATTTGGGGGACAGTTTACTTTGAGCCAGACAACCTGACGAAGTGGAGCAAGGTCGTGTCCATGATATTCATTATGATCGATGACCTGAGGAAAATGACCCAGTACCTGTTCGAGCATCGTTGATTTGCCAACACCACTCATACCCGTAACGGAAAATGTTCCTGCCTGGGGACGATGAAAACCATCACCCAGGGCCTCGCCCAGGCTTCCGTCGACGCTGTAATGAAGAAAACGTACAGTGTGAATGTCAAGCGGGTTGCGGTTAACATAACCAGTTCGCAGGAGCCGGACTATTGCTTTATAGCAATCATAGAATGATCCCTGAGGGCAGCGGAAGGCATCTATCCGGTCAATGTACTGTTCACGAACAGAGTTGCTGAGTTCACGCTCGTTATCATTAATCTCGGGAAAATTGCTGAGAGCCAGCATGACCTCTTCCCTGGACATCAGAGGGGGCAGCGCTTCAATAAGAGGATTACCTCTGTACTCCGGTAAGTCTGCCTTACGATACATCGCCTGAACAGTCATCGCTATTTATCCTTCTTATAAGAATTATTTTGTTTTGCAAGCCACTCCTTTCTGGCTTCAGGTCCGGGTAAAATTAAAATGTTATTTGCTGGCGGGAGTTTGTAATAATCTTTGGTGGTTACGGGTTCACCCTGCTGAGATAAAAGGACTTCATTTTTACGGTTTCCCCTGATGTTTTTATAACGACCACGCCCTTTTGTTCTCAATTCCTTCAGTAAGTTTTCGCCTTCCAGTTCATTTTTTTGAATCAGTTTACGCAACTCCACAGATTCAGCTGTGATGACATTACTGCTATTGTGTATATCAATGATGTCAGCAACAACTTCCGCTTCCATGTGAGGCATGCCTCGAAATATTTTTCTTCTGGACAGAAGTTCACTTTGAGAAAAGACGGTGTCCTTACTTCTTCTGATATAAATCATGTCCATTGAATTATCGTTTATCCGCACGTCTATTCGTGTCTGGCCGAAGTTTCTCGCTGCCACCATCTCCTCATCTGAGCACTCATAGAACCGATTGCCATACTGAATTCCCTTTCCGGTAACGCTGGCACTATCCGGGTACAAAAGTTTGGCTATGATTTCCTGTTCAGAAATCTGGTAACCGCTGAAACGGAAATTTTCGACACTGATATTCCAGCTGTTTACAGGGGTTGCAATCAGGTTATATTTAAGAAGGAGAGGGTTAATATAGAGAAGTTCTTTATTCAGGGCATGGTTATACTCATCTACAGCACGGATCATGATTTCTGTGAATGCTTTTAGAGTATAGCATGAGCTCAGCTGTGGCCGTGCCTCTCCTCTGACAACAAATCCCCCCCTTGTCGTTCCCAGGAGTTTATGGATAGCTTTACGGTTAAGTATACGAAACCGGCTCTCAACAATACTTTTCAGGTCTGCTCTGTAGGACGGAGCAAACATTAACTCTGTGAAGGGGACGACTGTTGACTGAGCTTTAAGCCCAAGCATTTCCGCGTTATCACAAAGTAACTTTGTTGGTACATGGCAGCATGGCCAGCGATTGTTACTAATGTCATTGATACCAAATAGCTGACAATATGCCTCTTTTGGTGAAAAGCAGTTGGCCAGTGCCTGAGCAGCCGCTCGCCACGAAGCATAAAGATAAGAAACATGCATACCCGTGATCATCCGGGTAGCACGGTCGGCAACCAAATACACTATTGGCCTGCCAACCACGTTTCCGGTTAACTCAGATATCAGATGCACATCAGCAACTGTGGCATCAATCTCAAATACTGAGCCAGGGAGTGTATCCGCATTCGCGGAGGAACCGGCTAACGCACGTTTATTGAGTAAGAAATCTCTTTCTGTAGTGCGTCGCCGTGCAATCTGGGCAAGCGAGAATAGCCTGGTGATGCAATATCTGAACTGTGCCAGGGAAGGGTAGGGGATGAGTGCTTTATCCTTTGATGATACCCGCTCAGGAAAATATTCTTCAAGGTAGATGTTCCAGCATTCCGTCTGGCTTTTACCTTTGGGTTTGAGATAATATTTTTTGAGTATTTTTTTTATGTTAACAGCATCCTGGTCAGTCATGACATAGATGTCTGGCCGGCCGTCAACAATGACACGTCCTCTCTTTTTACGACCCACAGAAACCGATTCGAGTGTTTTTTTTCCTCCGATTCCCCCACTTTTTGCGTAAGCAGGTGTCAGTGACTTTTTACCTCTCCCATATTTCCAGTAAGTTGATAACAATTGTTTTAACGTGGAATAGCTGACGTTATTGGCCCTGGCATAATTTCTTAACAACGGACTCCGTTCATTGAGAGCGTATAAAAAGAGAAATTCAGGGTCTGACAACAGAGGGCTAATCAAGGCGAAGTTCTTGTCTCGCCTGAGTCTGTTTTTTTCGGGTATTTCATCTTCAGTAGCCATCATCCACACGGGAATTTGATAGTTGAAGTGCGCAATATTGTTTGCCTGCATGCCAAGCATAAAAGGTGCAATGTAGAAGAACTTCGGACGTGTGATCTTGTTGTCGCTAAGTTCATACAACACCATGCTTCCAGTTTCATTGTACAGTGCAAGAACCCGGTACAGCGCATCGGAAAGTCCTTCAACACCAGATATCGACCATACGGAATTCTCAATTATTTTCATTAGTCAGCCCTGCTTCGTATGCACTGTTACGTAGAACGGTAATATACCCACAATTGACGATGTCTGTAGTCAAATCAACTTCGATGCTTTTAGTCGCCAACATAAATTTCAGTACATAAAGAGTACTGTCAGGATAAATATGCATAGACGACGTCAGTTTTTTGACAATATCAGGAAAGATATACTGGCCTGGTGGGAACCTTCTTAGTATCGATGAGTCAATATTTAAATCTGGCAACCCGTGCATACGAAAAGGTGCAGTAAACCAGTTAATATTGTTGCTCTTTATCTTATTAATTTTACTTCCTGTATATACCTGGAACTGAACATTAATGCCTTCCCAGAAAAGTCTTTCTATCTCCTGTTTTTCGGCGTCACGTCTGGAAATAATTTCATCAGGTTTGACCGAGTAAGCCCGGTATTTAATGCTTCCGTCTGAATTCCTGAAAGTCAGTACGAAGTCTGTTGTCATAATAGCAGGCGTAGGCGGGTTATCTGCGCTTTTGACGTTTCTGTGTAATGCCGGGTGGGGAACATTCAGAATACGAGCAATGTTTTGAGTGAGAGTGATCGGCAGAAGAGGAAATTGCTCGCGAATATCGATTACAGCATCATTGAATTCGGCAAGGTAGTAAAACTCGCTTTCAATCCCGGACAGCGTATTGTGCTGCCGGAATGTTTTTAAACCACGTATGGCTGAGCGTATTCCTGAAGATTTTGTAAAGTCCTGTGGCCTAATCCATGGCTGATAGTTTTCCCCGGAGCCGATGCCAACCCCGCCCTTGAGTGCTTTTTCATAGCTCTCAAGCGATGTAAACCGTCTTCCTCTGCTCATAACAACCTCATTGAGAAACAGGCGAATGAGGTATGTACTTCACCTGTTATAAGTATAGTCCTGTATGGTCAACTTACAAAGAATGTAAATTGCTTAAAAAGCTCATAAAGCCTCTTCTTAATCAGATGGTTAGCCAGAATAGTGACATAACTTTATTATGATAAACGTGATTAGTGACATAACTCTGTGATTAGTGACATAACTTTAATATGACACGACAACAGGGAGGTAAACCTGCAATCAGCTCAGGAAGTGCAGCACGCGATACTTTGGGCTTAACCAGAACCGTTTTACCATTCTGATCAACGCAGTGAACAGCGAACACGTTTTTAGCAAGATCGATACCGACAGTAGTGATGGTCATAACGAATCCCTCCGGAGTGATATTTATCCCATGATTGCACAAGAGTTAATCAGGTTCATAATCAGGGGAAGTCCCTTCCATTCGTTAAGGTTGTTTTTTGACCTTTCGACTTTAGCTGGTCTTAGCCGACGAAACTTACCGGAAGCCGGTATCTGGTTGCTTTTCCAGATATAATCGCCGGTCAGATTGATATGCTCCCAGCCTAACGGCGACAAATGCGACAGCAGTTGCTCGTTGATCTTTACCCCTTTACGCTTCAGGGCATCGACCGCTCTTTCCATATAGACGGTATTCCACAGCGAGATAGCAGCCGTCAGCAGCGTCAGTCCACTGGCGCGGTAGCTCTGATTTTCCGGTTTTCTGTCCCTGATTTCTCCCAGTCGGTGCATAAATACCGCACGCGCAAGCGCGTTACGGGCTTCTCCTTTATTCAGTCCCGCCTGTACCCGCCGACGCAGTGCAGGATCGCGGAACCAGTCGAGCATAAACAGCGTTCGTTCAATACGGCCAATTTCTCTCAGTGCTTTGGCAAGTCCGTTTTGCCTGGGGTAGCTGGCAAGCTTTTTCAGCATCAGGGATGCCGTCACTGTCCCCTGCTTTATCGAGGTTGCCAGACGCAGCACTTCACGCCAGTGAATTTCGATCTCTTTCAGATTCAGGCGGGTCGTTGATATTAGTGACTGAAGCGCCGGGTATGGGTCTGCTTTCCCATTGATAAACAGCTTCTTGTCGTGGAGATCCCTGATTCGCGGACAGAACGCAAATCCCAACAGATGCATCAGGGCAAAGACATGATCGGTGAAACCTGCGGTATCGGTGTAATGCTCCCTGATTTCCAGGTCGCTTTCGTGGTACAGCAAACCATCGAGAACATGGGTTGAATCCCTGACTCTGCTGATTATGCAGGTGTAAAACGGGCTGTATTGATCCGAAATATGGGTATAAAACTGACGCCCGGGCTCCTGCCCGTATTTCGGGTTAACCTGCCCTGCGTAGCGGCCTGAACTGCCGGTTCTGAAATTCTGTCCATCTGATGATGACGTTGTCCCGTCTCCCCAGTATGCCGCCAGCGGCCTTTTTCCCTGCGCGTTTACCAGCTCTGCAAGGGCGGCTGAATAGGTTTCGTCGCGGATGTACCATGCCTGAATATCTTCGAGTGATGATTTGGTGCTCCCGGGGCAGGCTTCTGCCATTTTGGTCAGGCCAAGATTGATGCCATCCGCAAGAATGGTGGTGAGGAGCAGGCGGGTATCGGGACGGGTAATGTCATTTTTTATATGCGAAAAATGTCGGGTAAACGTCGTCCAGCTGTTCACCTCATCGAGAATTTCCGTGATTTTAGGTCGCGGTAGCATGCTGTAAACCAGCTCCGCCAGCGGTGAAACCTGCGCCGGAACGCAGTTATCCAGCGGAGAGACTTTTACGCCCCTGTCGGAAATTTCCACATCGGGCAGTTCACCGAGGGCAGCCATGGCATCGACCTCTTCAAGCCTGGACTGAAGCAGGGCCATACGGCTGGTAATGTACTCATGATAATCAGCAGGTACAGGCAGTGGCAGCACCGGTGTGAGTTTGTCAAAGTCCTCTTCGGGGATGAGGTAATCATCAAAGTTTTTGTAGTGGCGTGAGCCTTTAACCCAGATGTCCCCGGAGCGCAACGCTCCCTTAAGCTCGCTGAGCGCACAAAATTCATAGTACTGCCGGTCAATACCCGCCGGTGTAATTACCACCTTGCGCCAGCTTTCAGGGACAAACTCAAGCGGCGCTGTCGCCGGAACTTTACGCGACTGCTTCTGGTACATATCCTTGATCACAGCCAGCGCATCAGCCAGAGGTTGCGCTGCCGGGGTGGCAACCAACTGTAAAGCGGACAACATGCGCGGGGCATATTTGCGTAATGTGCTGTATTTCTCGGTAATAATATGCAACGGGTCAAAATTATTTTTTCTGGCGAGATGGCGTGTTTCCTCCAGACTGGCGACAAATTCAGGCCATGGGAGTATGTTTCTATTGCAAGCCATGGATCGCCACCGGAATCACGGGCATCAGACAGCGCCTGACCTACATCGATGTACTGCCTCAGTTTTGACTGGATCAGCTTTCCGGTCTGCTGAAGGCGCTCAGCCTGTGTTCTTTTGGCTTTGCTGAAAAGGCTGTTCAGCATTCGCTCATGTAGCTCAATCACTTCGTCTGTCAGTGTGGCTCTGGCTTCTTCCAGCACGCACACCAGGATCGCATGACGCCGCGCTGCTGAAAATCGGGTCAAATCCCGGCTGCTCATCTTTCGGCCTTCACGCGCCAGTTTCAGCAACCGGTTCTGGTGAATGGTACGATCTATACCTTCCGGTAATGCCAGCGACTCAATGCTACTGAGCCGATCAAGGTGTTGCAGCACGTTCTTACCATTGATTTTACCCGGCGGTTGCAGAAGCCATGTCAGCCTAGACGACTGATTATCTGAGGACTCAAGTAAACGATCCAGAGCATCCCTGTGAGCCGGAGTTAACGGAGCATTCAGGGTCTGAAATACGATTTTATCGCCGCCTGCCATGGCCTCAGCACAGGTACGCTCCACGACATCAATCGCGGGGATTATCACGTTGTTCTGCCGGAGATAGACCAGCAGCTCTTCGGCCAGGAGAATACCTTTATCGGTGCGCGTCGCCATCGACAGCAGGTATGTAATACAGTCCTGCTGTATTTTGCCGGTGAACGCCTTTACGCCAAGATAGCGGTACAGTTCGGTTAAATGCTCCCGCCGGGTGGTATCCCTGCCGGAAAGGTAAGCAGGCCAGAGATCCCCGGTAAGTTTTAGCCTGCTGGCGATATGCTTCAGCAGCGCATCAGAGGGCGGGATTTTTTTATCTGGAGCAAAGCCGATATTTTTCAGATAGCAAAGAAGGACGGCAAAACCAAAACGGCTGGCAGGTTTACGGTGGGCACTGATAAGTGCCATATCATGTTCACTAAAATACGCCATTCGGGTCAGCGTTAACTCATCGTCCGGTAATGCCAGTAATGATTCTCTTTCCGACAGAGAAAGAATCTGCCTCCTTGCCATATAGTTTCCCTCATAAATTATTCGATGCGGTATTTTTAACAAAAATGGTTATCGCATAAGGGTACACCCTGGTGCCATAACTAAAACGTGACTGAACACGATGAATGACATAACCTATATGCGATAGAGTAAATGCAACAACCTAAAAGCGATAATGCGGTGAAAAAATGTTCATCAGAGCTTATTTAAGGGCATCGACGGAAGATCAGTTTGCCGATCGGGCAAAAGAGATGCTAGAGCAGTTCGTTCAGGAGCGGGGACATAAAATAGCCAGTTACTACCGGGAGAACATCAGCGGTACAAAACTTGACCGTCCGGAACTGGGACGCTTACTGATGGACAGTCACCACAATGATATTTTACTGGTCGAGCAGATAGACCGACTGACCCGTCTGAGTAACAGCGACTGGATGACGCTGAAAAAGCAGATAGAACAACACGAGCTGCGGATTGTCAGCCTGGATGTGCCCACCTCATGGCAGGCACTGTCAGATAAAGCCCCTTCGCAGACTGACCCAATTACCCGCGCCGTGATAACCGCCATCAATAACATGCTTATCGACCTGATGGCCGCAATGTCGCATAAGGACTGGTTGAGTCGTCGTCAACGACAAAAGCAGGGAATTGAACGGGCGCATACGCTGGGTAAATATCGCGGTAAGCAGGCCGATCAGGAGCGACATCAGAAAGTTTTGTACTACCGCCAGATTAAGAAACTGAGTATTCGCGAAACCGCAGATGCAACGGGCTACAGCGCTTCACAGGTTTGCCGGATACAAGCGCTTTATAAAGATAATGAATCTTCCTGAAAAGCTTGAATCGCGTTATTTATTTACGGGGAGCAGGTCAAGCTGTGTGCCAAAAGCGGACAACCTTCATAATTTTTCCCAATGGTGATGGGAATAGTGTTGTTGTAATTGCAGGGTTTTTATTCAGCACCCTGCAATCGACTTATCTAATGAAAACTTGTTGTCAGCTACCAAGTTGCTTCATAATATCCTGTCCATTATAGTGCGCGCGATTTTCAATAACTTTACCATCCTTGAATGTCAGCATAAACATAAGTGAAAAATAAACTGGCCGATGGGTTGGTTCCAGACCGAGATATGTCTTGCTCTGTACTCCACTAAACGTCAGGTACGCTGCAACTTTATCCTCTTTTGCAAAGGTTTCTATTACAGTCATTTTGAAACCCGGGAATGCATCCATATGCCCTTTTTCCTGGGTGACAAACTCATCAGCATTAAGAGGAGAGTTAATGCTAGAGTAAAATTTAAAATCCGGATGGCAAAGTTCTTTTACTTTATCATATTCATTTTTTTCAATCAGATGATAAAGTTCATAGGTCGCTTGAATATTCTTTTCGCAGTTCATATCTTACCTCGTTCTAAATTATCATGTTAATTAGTTATGCTTCACGGAATGTTTTCCGCCACTCTCTAGGGCTAACACCGAATTTTTCCCTGAATTGCTGTCTGAAGGTTGCTGCAGACTGAAACCCTGATTGCGCAGCTACCTGTTCTACAGGAAGATCCTTCTTCTCCAGCAGTTCCTGACTTCTGTATAGTCGTGCGGCTGTAATCCACTCGACAACGGACATTCCGGTCGCTTTACTGAAATGCCGCGTCAGTGTGCTACGGCTCATTGAGGCATACTCAGCCAGAGAATCAATATTATGCTGCTCCTGGAGATTTAGTTGCAGGTAATCAAGCACTATATTTATTCTACAGTCGGCTGTCTTTTGATTTACCGGATGATCAATATACTGTGCCTGACCGCCTTCGCGGTGAGGAGGCGTGACCATTCTTCGGGCAATCTGATTAGTCCTCAGGCTACCAATATGTTGACGAATAATGTGCAGGCAGCAATCCATTGCTGCAGCCGTTCCTGCTGATGTAGTCAGCCCATTGTCCTCAACATAGAGTTCGTTAAGATTCAGATGAACGGACGGAAACAGCTCTCGAAAATCCTCCTCATACTCCCAGTGTGTTGCTGCTACACGTCCTTCCAGCAAGCCGGCATAGGCCAGCACGAAAGTACCTAAGCACAACCCCACTATTTGAGCTCCCGCTGCGTGCGCTTTTACCAGAGCGTTAAGCAGATGTCGGGATGGCCGTTTCCGCACATCTCCCCAGAAAGGCACAATGACGATATCAACCTGACTCAGAACATCCAGCCCATGGTCAGCTTGTATTGCTGTTCCTTCGTCAGACCAGATGAGACCAGGCTTTTCCGTGCAGATCAGGCGTGTAAAATGCCGTTGGTCTGAGACGGTATCGCCAAAAAGTATCAATGGAACTGATACGTGATAAGTGCTGAAGCCCTGAGTAACAAGTATGGCAACTGAAATCACAGACACTGTAACTCCCTGAATGTTGGTTACTGTCAGAACGTGACAGATTCGCCATCAGCAGGAGCTGAAACGTAATCCTGGATATGGTTAATCTGCGCATATTCCAGGACTTCCTGGCGGGTGACCAGACAATGGTTAACCGCCTCCATGTGGGTGGCAACAATTTGGGCTTCCGGCAATACAAGATGTGCCTTCACAATATCTTCTTTACCAAAGATGATTGCACTGTAGCCGATAACATGTGCCCAGCCGGTGTTCATAATCAGCACATCCGGCATATATTTGCGCATGTTTTCTTCCACGGCTTTAATCCAGATAGAATCACCAATAAGATATAAGGTTTTTTCCGATGGATGACGGAACACCACACCACAGGCATCGCCAAGAATTTCTGCCAGTTGTGGGTTGGCGTAAGCTTCATCTGAACCGTGCTGGCAAGACGTCTTAATCAGTTCAATATCATCAAGGCCGCTGGTTTCGGAGAGAATCACCAGATTAGTGAATCCCTGGGTACGTAATAACGCTTCATCATTTTCATTCTGGACGTAAATTAACTTATCTTTTGGCACACTATCGGCAGCAGCCTGATCCCAGTGGTCCGGATGTGTATGGGTAACAATAATTGCGTCCACCTCAAGCAGTGTGCTTATATCCAGAGGTAATTCCACCATAGGGTTACGAATTTCAGAGCGAGCCGTTCCTTCAAAACCAGGCCACGCTCCTTTGTCAGAAAGCATAGGGTCGATAAGAAACTTTTTACCAGCATATTCGATGATCTGGGTGGCATTACGAATCTGAGTGATTTTCATTTTGTGTTCTCCCGTACGTTGTTAAAACCACAAGGGTCATGGCAGTCTTGACCCGATAACTAATTGTAGAGGTTATTGGGTAACCAAGCCGCGACAGGAGAGTCACATTTCGCGCGTATCGGGTCAAAAGTCTTTAATTCATTCAAATAAGAGCTGGAGGATAAGCCATCCGCTTTTCGCTCAAAGCTGCCTGTCAACGTGGTCAATCTCACTTACCGTAGCCTGGGAGTACAAAAAACAACCTTAACGAATGGAAGGGACTTCCCCTGATTATGAACCTGATTAACTCTTGTGCAATCATGGGATAAATATCACTCCGGAGGGATTCGTTATGACCATCACTACTGTCGGTATCGATCTTGCTAAAAACGTGTTCGCTGTTCACTGCGTTGATCAGAATGGTAAAACGGTTCTGGTTAAGCCCAAAGTATCGCGTGCTGCACTTCCTGAGCTGATTGCAGGTTTACCTCCCTGTGTTATCGGGATGGAGGCATGCTCCGGGGCGCACTACTGGGCGAGGCTGTTTCGAGAGTATGGTCATGAACCGCGCCTGATGGCTGCAAAGTTTGTATCGCCTTACCGCATGGCCGGTAAATC